>ERZ773054.253-NODE-253-length-43796-cov-56.398139_pt1 | contig 43796 bp, 38 predicted proteins | sample MGYA00580630_ERZ773054 | MGnify/ENA primary metagenome ERZ773054 (study PRJEB29015, sample SAMEA2737994) | human oral metagenome | biome: human oral; feature: human-associated habitat; material: dental | place: China | collected 2115 ... | reverse complement strand
GCAACTGCTTGCGTGTGGCTTCATCTAAATCAGATGCAAATTGAGAGAAGGCTGCCAGCTCTCGATATTGTGCCAAAGCTAAACGGATACCACCGCCTAATTTTTTAATAACTTTAGTCTGAGCAGCACCACCAACACGGGAGACGGAAATACCTGCATTAATGGCAGGGCGGATACCTGAGTTAAACAAATCAGTTTCTAAGAAAATTTGACCATCAGTAATTGAAATTACATTAGTCGGAACGAACGCTGAAACGTCACCGGCTTGAGTCTCAATAATTGGCAGTGCAGTTAAAGAACCTGTTTTACCTTTTACCTCACCACCAGTCAGTTTTTCAACTTCATCAGCATTGATACGGGCAGCGCGTTCCAACAGACGGCTATGTAAATAGAACACATCGCCAGGATACGCTTCGCGACCGGGCGGACGACGCAATAATAAAGAAATTTGACGATAAGCTACAGCTTGTTTAGACAAATCATCATATACAATTAAAGCATCTTCTCCTCTATCTCGGAAAAACTCACCCATAGTACAGCCTGCATAAGGCGCAATAAATTGTAATGCCGCGGCTTCAGAAGCCGTTGCCGCAACTACAATTGTATGCTCCATTGCGCCATACTCCTCTAATTTACGAACTACGTTCGCAATAGAAGATGCTTTTTGACCTACTGCTACATAAATGCAAACAACGCCAGTCCCTTTTTGATTGACGATTGCATCCAATGCAACAGCTGTTTTACCCGTCTGACGGTCGCCAATAATCAACTCACGCTGCCCTCGACCAATGGGTACCATTGAGTCAATAGCTTTCACGCCTGTCTGCATAGGTTGGTCAACTGATTGACGAGCAATTACACCTGGCGCAATTTTCTCAATAGGTGCTGTCAGTTTTGTATCAATAGGACCTTTACCATCAATTGGCTGCCCCAGTGCATTTACTACACGACCCACCAATTCGCGGCCAATCGGCACTTCCAAGATGCGGCCAGTACATTTAACCTCATCTCCTTCTTTGATGTGCTCATATTCACCCAACACAACAGCACCAACCGAATCGCGCTCCAAGTTCATTGCCAGACCAAACGTATTATTCGGAAATTCAAGCATTTCACCTTGCATTACGTCTGACAAGCCATGCACTCGCACAATACCATCAGTAACGGAAATTACCGTACCTCGAGTATGTATCTCTTGCTTTGTGTCTAAGTTTTCGATTTTGGCTTTCAATAATTCGCTGATTTCAGCAGGATTAAGCTGCATGAAAACTCTCCTAATTCGTCATTGCCGTATACAGTTTTTGCAATTTACCCTGTATAGACAGATCCAATACCTGATCATCCACTTCCACCTTAATCCCGGCGATTAAGCTAGGCTCAACATTAAAAACAGCTTCTAACCGGGTATTAAAATGTTGCTCCAAATCTGCTACGATTTTGGCCTTTTGCCCTTCGCTAGCAAATTCAAATGCACTGTAAATGACCGCCTTCTTGGTATTATTACGCGATAAAACTAAATCTTGATATTGAACATAAATTTCAGGTAAAACCAAAAGCCGCTTCTCGTCTGCCACTACATGAACAAAATTACGAAAAGTTTTATCTCCCGCAACCTGCTCATCAGTAAGCAATTTGAGCAAAAAATCAGCTTTTTCCTTGCTATTAGTTCGGGTATCCTCAATCAGCGCAGCAACACGAGCCTGCTCTACCGACCATGCTAATTCCTTCAACCCAGTCAACCAAGATTCAATTTGATGTTTTTCGTTCGCCAGTTCAAATAATGCCTTTGCATAAGGTCTGGCAATAGTTGCGAACTCAGCCATAAGCTACAGCTCCTGCTTCAGGTTAGCAAGCAAATCAGCATGTTTGGCAGCATTAACCTCACTTCGCAAAATGGCTTCAGCACCTTTTACAGCTAAAGCAGCAACTTGCTCACGCAATGCTTCGCGTGCACGGTTAGTTTCCTGCTCTACATCTGATTTTGCTTGAGCCGCGATACGGGCAGCCTCAACAGAAGCCTGATTCTTTGCTTCCTCTACAATTTGCGCCGCACGTTTTTCCGCATTCGCCACCAGTTCGGTAGCCTGATTGCGACCATCGGCCAAGAGTTCTGCAACTTTCTTTTCAGCCTGTTCAAAATCACTCTTCCCGCGTTCAGCCGCAGCCAAACCTTCTGCGATTTTGTCAGCGCGCTCATCAAGCGCCTTAGCAATCGGAGGCCACACATATTTCAATGTGAACCAAACCAAAATACCAAAGACGAGTACCTGCGCAATTAAGGTTGCATTTAAATTCATTACTTAACCTTCGTGTATAAAGTTAATCATGCAATCTTTCTATTCTGCTCATACAGAATAAGAATTTCCCTGATTACTTAACAAACGGATTAACGAAGGCGAACAGCAGAGCAATAGCTACACCAATCAAGAATGCCGCATCAATCAGACCTGCAATCAAAAACAGCTTGGTCTGCAGCGGGCCAATCAATTCAGGCTGACGAGCAGAGGATTCCAAATATTTAGAACCAACCATTGCGATACCAATAGAGGCACCCAATGCACCCAATGCCACGATCAAACCGCAAGCAATAGCAATCAAACCCATTTTACACTCCTTAAATAAAACAAAAGTTAAAACTACGACTAAACAACCAAAACTAAAACTTCAAACTTTAGAACATAAACCTTTAACTATTACACAATGCTTAGTGCGCATCATGTGCCTGACCAATATAAACGAACGCCAATGCCATGAAGATAAAAGCCTGTAAGGTAATAATCAAAATGTGGAATATGGCCCAAGCTGCCCCCGCAATAATATGGAACAAAAACAAGACGGGATCCATTAAACTAAAATGTCCACCAGCAGCCCAAGCACCTCCAAGCAAAGCAATCAGCAAAAATACCAGCTCACCTGCATACATATTGCCAAACAACCGCATACCATGAGAAACGGTTTTGGATAAAAATTCCAAAATATTCAACAAAAAGTTGGCCGGAGCCAAAAACGGACCGAATGGTGCTGTAAACAGCTCATGCACCCATCCTTTACCACCTTTGATTTTAATGTTGTAGTAAATGCAGACACACAAAACACCAATTGCCAAGGCCAACGATGTATTTAAATCAGCGGTTGGAACTGAACGTAACAATGCATGATGATCACCGGTAATGCCTTGCCATGCCACAGGTAACAAATCAACCGGCAACAAATCCATGGCATTCATTAGGAAAATCCATACAAAAAGGGTTAAACCCAAAGGCGCGACAACCTTGCGTGATTCTGCATTATGAATAATGCCTTTGCACATATCATCAACAAATTCATACAACAGCTCGACCGCAGCCTGAAAGCGGCCGGGAACGCCGGCAGTAGCAGTCACAGCCCCCCTGCGCAACAGGAAGCAACCCAAAGCTCCTAAAACGACTGAAAAAAATATGGCATCCAAGTTGATATAAGAGAAATCGGCGATATTCTGCAAACCTTGACCTTTCGTCACATCGGACAAACTGGTCAAACTTTGCAGATGGTGCTTGATATAGTCGGCAGCAGTCACGGTTTCACTTGCGCTTGACATGATATTTTGCTTTCCAAAAAATAAAAAAAATCACATGACTGGTGGCTAACAAGCCTAAAAGAAACGGTATAAACCGCAACTCCTGGTGATATAGGGCAAAGAATGCCACCATTAAAACCAGTGCCAGCACTATTCTTAAACCTTCTCCAAAAATAAAAGCATAACCGGCATATTGCGGCATACTGCGGAAAATATTTAAGAACAGAACCGTAACAGCAGAAGGTAAAACATAACTCACCCCTCCGGCAGCCGCCGACCATGCGGCAGGCGACCCCGCTATCAACCCGCTCAATGCAACCACTACCAATAACACGGCAAGTTGGAGATAAATGATTTTTACCATTAGGGCACACAGCAAGAGTCAGGATAGGCCGCACTACTATAATGAATGCCCCGTTTTCCGTCAAGCAAACAGGTTAATTTTCGTGAAATAATTTTATAACCTGCCGATGCAACCGTTATAGAAAGTTACGTTTTTAAACCTCCCATTCGGCTTTGCGGCCATTTTTAACAGTTCTTAGCAAAATGACAAGGTGTCTGCCGCATTTAAAGATAATTCGGCCTTCATCTATGCCATTGTTTCATTTTCTGCTTGTTTGACAGGTATTTCCGGTAATTTATTGCTTCAACCCCAGCTCTAATTTGCTGTGTACTCAATCAAACGGCACACCTAACCGTTTTAACAGTGCATCTAAAGTTTCCGGATTGTCAAAATGCAGGACGATTTTACCTTTTCGACCGTTACTGCTTTTGACTTCGGCACTCACGCCCAACTCGGCCGTTAATGCTTCATTCAACCGCCGGATATCGGGATGAACGGTTTTCTCGGTACTGCTTTTTTTTGCCTGTTGCGCCAACTGGCTGCGGCGCTCGACTTCGCGTACCGACCAACCGTTTTTAACCGCTTTCTGAGCCAATTCCAACTGATCGACTACCGGCAGTGTCAGCAATGCGCGGGCATGCCCCATCTCCAAGTGGCGGCGGTACAGTAGCTCCTGAACCGGTTCCGGCAAGGCCAGCAGGCGGAGGGTATTGGAAATCGCACTGCGGCTTTTGCCGACGGCTTTGGCAATGGTTTCGTGCGTCAGGCTGAATTCGTCGGCAAGACGTTTCAGGCCGCGTGCTTCTTCAATCGGGTTGAGGTTTTCCCGTTGCAGGTTTTCAATCAAACCCATTGCCAGCGCGGTTTCGTCGCTGATGTTTTTGACAACAACAGGAATCTCGGTCAGCCCGGCCAATTGGCTGGCACGCCAACGGCGTTCCCCGGCAATCAACTCGTATTGCGATAATCCGTGTTCGCGCACGATAACCGGCTGAATAACGCCTTGGGCTTTAATGGACTCCGCCAATTCCTGCAATGCTTCGTCATCCATCTGCACGCGCGGTTGGTAACGTCCGGGCTTGATGTCGCCTACGGCTACCGTAGTTAGTCGTTCGTCTCGGCCGTCTTCTATACTGCCGGATAAGAGGGAATCGAGGCCGCGTCCGAGGCCGCTCGGTTGTTTTGCCATAATTTTTGCTTCTTTCGGATAATACCGTCCTATTTTAATGGAAAGGCCGTCTGAAAGCAGTTTTATTTTTTCAGACGGCCTCTCTGCTGTTATGATGCCCGATCGGCTTCAAGGCCGAATAAATGTGTTCATTAAGGAAGATACGATGCTGGAAGTTTATCTGATAAGGCACGGCAAAACCGTTTTCAATACCATCGGCCGCCTGCAGGGATGGAGCGATTCGCCGCTGACTGACGAAGGACGGGCTGCGGCTGCGGCTTTGGGATGCAGGATAGGGAAACGGAAAATTGCGTTTGATGCCGCCTTCTCCAGCACCGCGCCCCGTGCCGCGGAAACCGCCGGCCTGATACTGCAACAGGCAGGGCAAGGCGGCTTGGCTGTCCGACAACTGCCCGATTTGCGCGAATATTGCTTCGGCGGCTTTGAAGGCGAGTTTACCCATGTGCTGCACCAAAAGCTGGCCGAACAAAACGGTTTTCCCGATACGGCGGCTTTTCAGACGGCCTTCCGCCGTGCGGATCGGTATTTGCTGGCGGAAGCCGTCGCAGCCGCCGATCCTCTGGCTTTGGCGGAAAACGAGGAACGGTTTACTACCCGCATCAGGCGCGCCCTTGAGCAAATCGCCCGGGAAAGTGCCAACTGCCGCCGCGTATTGGCAGTGTCGCACGGCATGACGATTACGGCGATTTTGAAAAGCATAGACCCCAAAGCAATCGAATACCGCAGCGTACCCAATGTTTCGGTATCGCGCCTGATTCTTTCAGACGGCCTCTGGCGCATCGGAAGCATCGGGGAAACGGAATAAACGGGCCTGAATAGGAATCCGATTACAAATGCATGTTTAGAAATTATTTTTCACCCTTTTAAAACCATCAATAAAAGTTCCCGTTTTGCTTCCGATTGCAAAGAAAGAGTAAAAATAACGGAAAACGGTTATGCGAAGTGAATTTTCGCTTGCAGCTTTTGCTTAAAGCACATACCATTTAATTCATAATAAATGACTGTTTTTCCCTTTGCGAAGGAATTTTTTATGGGTATTTCTAAACACCGTTCGATTAACATCAGCCTGCTGCAGGCGCGCGATGCCCTTTCATCCTACTTTCGCCCCGTTTTAAACGAGGCAGGCATTACCGACCAGCAGTGGCGCATCATCCGCCTGTTGGCGGAAAACGGCACTTTGGATTTTCAGGATTTGGCAGATCAGGCCTGCATACTGCGCCCCAGCCTGACCGGCATTTTGACACGGCTGGAAAAAGCACGCCTGCTGGTGCGGATGAAACCATCCAACGACCAACGCAGGGTTTTTTTGAAACTGACCGACGAAGGTACGGACATGTACGAAAAAACCTGTTCGGCAATCGATGCCTGCTATGACGACATCGAAAGCAAAATGACGTGCGAAAAAATGGACAAATTACTCGAGTTGCTTCATGAATTAAGTACATTGAAACAACGTGAATCCGAAGCCGAATAAAAGGCCGGACAAAACCACACCGAAGCGGCAGTGTCGGGTAGAATACCCGCCTGCCGCGTCTTTACGTCCGGCCGTCTGAAACACCCGCACGATACCGTAATCCGACAAAACTTATGCCGCACACCCTCCGACTCCCCTTCCGCGACGCCATGGCCGCCTGTGCCTCCGGCGTACACGTCATCACCACCGACGGCACGGCCGGACGCTACGGCATCACCATGACCGCCGTTACCGCCGTTACCGACGAACCGCCCACCGTCATGCTGTGCATCAACCGCCAATCGGCCATCGTGCCCGTTTTATTAGAAAACCGCGCCGTCTGCATCAACGTGCTCGCCGCCGGACAGCAAGACGTGGCCGAACATTTCGCCGGCATGACCAAACTCTCGCCCGAAGAACGTTTCGAATACCACATCTGGCACAGGGGGCGCAACGGCCAACTTCAAGTAGAAGGCGCGCTGGCACACCTGCACGGCACCCTCACCACACAAAGCGAAGTCGGCACCCACTGGGTATTCATGGTGGAAATCGACGAAATCGCCGTCCACGACGGCAAAACCACCCACGACCCGGCACTGGTTTATTTCAGACGGCGTTTCGGCAGCCTGGCCTGATAGCCGTTACACCGGCACCAAAGGCCGTCTGAAAACACTCGGACAACCAAACGTACCACGACAAAGGAATACTGATGGACACATTAAACGAAATACTCGACTACAACCGAAACTTCGTCGAGTCCGGTGAATACGCCCAATTTTTCAGCAACAAATATCCCGAACGCGGCCTCGCCATCCTTTCCTGCATGGACACCCGCCTGTCCGAACTGCTGCCGCGCGCCCTCGGGCTGAAAAACGGCGATGCCAAACTGATCAAAAACGCCGGCGCGTTAGTCAATCATCCCTGGGGTTCGGTGATGCGCAGCCTGCTGATAGCCGTATTCGAACTGCGGGTAACCGAAATCATGGTCATCGCCCACTACGACTGCGGCATGCGCGGCATGAATCCCGACGCATTTTTGAATAAAACCGGCGAATTCGGCATCCCCGAAGACCGCATCACCACCCTGCGCAACGCCGGCATCGGCCTCGACAACTGGCTGACCGGTTTTACCGACGTGGAGGACAGCGTCCGCCACACCGTCGGCATGATACGCCGCCACCCCCTGATGCCCGACTACATCCCCGTACACGGCCTGGTCATCCACCCCACCACAGGCAAGCTCGCCCTCATCGTGAACGGCAAAACCGAATGCGCGGTGAACCCGGCATGAGTACGCGCATCGGCCTTTTCGGCGGCACCTTCGACCCGATACACAAAGGGCACACCCACATCGCCCGCGCATTCGCCGACGAACTCAAACTCGACAGCGTCATCTTCCTCCCCGCGGGCGACCCCTATCACAAAGACGGCGCGCAAACCCCTGCCGAACACCGCCTGGCCATGACCGAACTGGCTGCGGCGGCCGACCCCCGCTTTGCCGTCAGCGACTGCGACATCGTGCGCGGCGGCGCCACCTACACCTTCGACACCATACAAATTTTCCGCCAGCAATTTCCCACGGCCGAACTGTGGTGGCTGCTGGGCATGGACAGCCTGCTCAAACTGCACACCTGGAAAAAATGGCAGACACTGGTCCGCCAAACCAACATCGCCGTTGCCAACCGAAACGGCGGCAGCCTCGCACAAGCCCCGCGCGAACTGCACGGCTGGCTAGGCGAAGCGCTGCAAAACGGTTCGCTGCACCTGCTCCAAGCCCCGCTGCTCGACATCAGCTCCAGCGACATCAGAGGCCGTCTGAAAAACGGTTCGGATGCGGCGGAAATGCTGGACGGAAACGTTTGGCACTATATCCGCAAACACAAACTCTACACCGCATAAAAACAGCCGAGGCCGTCTGAAAACCGCAACGCTCATTTCAGACGGCCTCATTTGCCGACCCTTAGTCAATCACATGGTATATCTCATCCTGTCACCGCTGCTCAGCCTCGCACTTCTCACCGGAATGACCGTCTTTCTGGCCAACAAAAACGGCAACGACAAAGAACGCTATGTCATTTTGATGTGGCTGTGTTTTTTGCTTGCCCCTTCTCTTGGCGGACTGGCCGCCTTCCTGCCGCGCGCGACATATTTCGATTTCAGCCTGTTCATGGGCATCACCATCGCATCGTGGCCTTTCGGCTGCCTTCCCGCATCCGTAACCGCCGTGCTGGCCGCCGCCCTCAAACTACACCGCAATCCGCAAGGCGTTGTAACCATGACCTTTATCGGCTGCGTATGCGGCTTATTGTTCGGGATACTGAATGCCGATATTGTCGGCATTCCACTCTCCGACACCACCCTTGCGGGCGCAATAGCGGCTTTTGCCTTCTCTTGCCTGTTACCGAAAGAAAGGCCGTCTGAAAACGAACGTAGTGAGTTTCTGCGAAGCTAAAACGAACGCAGCGAATTTCGTTTCTAAGAAGCTCATCCGCCATGTTCGTTTTTAGACAGCCTTGGTTTATACTTCGCTCCTTTATCCGCTTTCCCGCTGGAGGCCGTCTGAAACGGCTTTTGCGGCATCCAAACCATGAACCTACTCTCCCTGCTCGGCAAAGTCGGCAGCATGACCATGCTGTCGCGCATACTCGGCTTTGTCCGCGACATGATTATCGCGCGGGTATTCGGTGCGGGCGATGCGACCGATGCCTTTTTCACCGCCTTCAAACTGCCCAACCTGCTGCGGCGCATCTTTGCCGAAGGCGCGTTCGCCCAAGCCTTCGTGCCGATACTGGCGGAATACAAGCAAACCAAATCGCCCGAAGCCACGCGCGAATTCGTCCGCCACATCGCGGGGATGCTGACCTTCGTACTCACCATCGTAACCGCAATCGGCGTGTTGGCCGCACCGTGGATTATTCACGCCACGGCGACCGGTTTTGCCAACAAGCCCGACAAACTCGCGCTCTCCGCCGACCTGCTGCGGATAATGTTCCCCTATATCCTGTTGATTTCGCTGTCGTCGTTTGTCGGCTCGATACTCAACACCTACCACAAGTTCCAAATCCCCGCCTTCACGCCGGTGCTGCTGAACCTGTCGTTCATCGGTTTCGCCCTGTTCCTCGCGCCCTACTTCGACCCGCCGATTACCGCGCTGGCGTGGGCAGTGTTTGTCGGCGGCGTGTTGCAGCTCATATTCCAACTGCCCTGGCTGGCCAAACAAGGATTTCTCAACCTGCCCAAGCTGGACTTTAAAAATTCGGCGGTAAACCGCGTCATCAAACAAATGACCCCCGCCGTATTCGCCGCCAGCGTGACGCAGATTTCACTGGTCATCAATACCATCTTCGCGTCCTACCTGCAAAGCGGCAGCATCACATGGATGTATTACGCCGACCGCATGACCGAACTGCCCACCGGCGTGCTCGGCGTCGCGCTCGGCACGATACTGCTGCCCACGCTGTCGAAATACGCCGGCGGCCGCAACCCGCGCGAATTCTCCAAGCTGCTCGACTGGGGCCTGCGCCTGTGCTGCCTGCTGGCTGCGCCCGCCGCGCTGGGGCTGGCCATGCTCTCCTTCCCGCTGATTGCCACCATGTTCATGAACAAAGGCTTCACCCTGAATGACGCGGTGATGACGAAAAACGCGCTGATTGCCTGCTCCTTCTGCGTGGTCGGCCAAATTATGATTAAAGTGCTCGCACCCGCCTTCTACGCCCAGCAAAACATCAAAACGCCGGTCAAAGTGGCCGTATTCTCACTGATTGTGACCCAACTGATGAACATCGCCTTCATCGTACCGCTGAAACACGTCGGCCTGTCGCTGTCGGTCGGGCTGGGCGCGTGCCTGAACGCCGCGCTGCTGCTCACCCTGCTCCGACTGAAAGGCCTCTACCAACCCGACGCGGGCTGGCGGCGTTTCCTGACCAAACTCGCCATCGCGCTGGCCGTCATGTGCTTCGGCCTGTGGGCGGCGCAATCCTTCATGCCCATGCAGTGGACGGACATCCGCGGCTGGCAGAAGGCTTTGCAACTGGGCTGGCTGGTGCTTCTGGGCATCACGCTGTACTTCACCTCGCTCGCCCTTTTGGGCTTCCGCCCGCGCGACTTCAAACGTTCGGAGGTTTAAACCGGAAGGCCGTCTGAAAATATCCCGCGCGGCGCAAACGTGTTTCAAACAAAGTAAAAAACCGTTCAGCCGCTTTCAGACGGCCTCGGAGGCACGGATAATCAGGCTTCCTCCGACTTTCAAACCTCACAGTGCCGCACAGGCGGCGATAAAAATCCCGTCCTGCGGGAGCCGTACCGAAAAGGATTTTTGATGAAAACCGTCCTCCGATTTCTAACCGCCGCCGCTTTGATGCTGTCGGCACAGGCCTTCGCACAAACCCCGCCTCCCGGCGTTTACATGACCATGGGTTCGCAGCTTATCGGCATCCTGACCGACGGCAGCTATTGCATGGTCGTCCAAAACGACATCAAAAACGGCGGCTGGCAGAAAACGCCAAACGGCCTGCAACTGGACGACGGCAAAACCGTCATCGCCGACAACGGCAGCGGCGGCTACACCATCAACGGCAAACCGGCGATGCTGATGAACGGCGGCAACACCGCCGGCATGTGCGCCTCCATCAGGGAACATGCCGAAGAAAAACGGCGCGCCCGCTAATCAACCTACAGACAAATCCTCCGGCTTTCCAATATAAAAAGGCCGTCTGAAAACCCTTTTTCCGGTTTTCAGACGGCCTTTTTAATTTTCGGCGTTACCGCTTATTCGATGACTACCCGTGCATTCAGCGGCTGTACGGGGCGGTTGTTTTCCGAACCGACGGCGCGGGTGAATTTTTCCGCTTGCGCCTGGTCGATGTGGTCATAAGTTTTCAACACCAACCATGATACGCCCTCTGTGCACGGCGGCGTGGTCAGCGAACCGGCAAAGCGGTAGTATTTCAACCTTTTCGGCAGCAGGGTGGATGCGTCGAACGGTTGGTCAAGCTTCACTTTTCCTGCGGTCATCGGCATGACGTTCCAGATGGAAGACAGGCGGTCGTTGGTTTTGCCGGCCTCATACAGCACAGCCAATACCAAAGGCTGTTTGTTTTCGTCTAAGTGGACGAAGTGGGCTTCCATCGGGAAAGTGCGGCCTTTGATTTGGTTTTCGCTCGGCACGTGGAAGTGGAACTGTTTCAGGGTGTAGGTGCGGCCGTTCACGGTCAGGGTGTTGCCGCCTTCGGGATAATTGACTTGGATGGTGTGGCCGTTGTTTTCTACGTCAACCGTACTCGGTTTGTAATTGACTTTGATGGCGGGCAGTTTGCCGGAAACGGTTTCGGTAATGTTTACCGGAGATTGGTTTTTGCCGGTGGAACACAAACGGAACTCTTCAGACAGATTGCCCCAACTTTCGGGAGAATCGTGTCCGGTATAGCCCCAATGGGTGTGATTGCCGTGTGCGGCGGCGGAGAAAGCGGCACAGGCCGACAGGAGGATGGCGGTCAGACGCGGTAAATTACAGGGGAAGCAAGGCATTGCAATATCCTTTCTGTTAAGGAGTGGAAAAAAGCGTTGCGGTGCGTATGTAAATATTTTTATTTTTTATTGAAAGGTAGCTATATTGAATAGTTCGGTCAAGTTTCCCCTATCCTTCAAACCATTAGTGTAATGAAATTAAAGCGAATTCATTTCTCCGCCGACCCCTACTTTCTTTAGCTCGATTTAACACACCTGCCGCAATCCCCCGCCTGCTGCTAAACAAATATAAAAAGGCCGTCTGAAAAACCCGTTTGCCGCTTGGCAAAACTGTTTTCCAGACGGCCCAATCATAACGGGAGCCTTGCTTCGGCTTTGCGGCAACCGCGTTTCAGACGGCCTATTTCGCCGCGTCACCCGTATCGTTGCCGAAGCGTTTCAAACCGCCGCCGAGTGCTTTGTAGAGGTCGGCCATGTTTTCCAGCCGCGTCAGGCTGCTGGCCAACAGCGCGCTGTCGGCGGCATAGCTGCTGCGTTCGGCATCGAGCAGGTCGAGCGCGCTGGAAACACCGTGCTTGTAGCGCAGTTGAACCAGGCGCAGTTGGTCGGCGTAAGCCTTGCTCTGTTTGGCTTTGGCCGCATGGGCTTTTTCCAGCTGTTCGCGTGCCACCAATGCGTCGGCCACGTCTCTGAACGCACTTTGTACCGCTGCTTCATAGTTCACAACCTGAATCTGCTGACGGATTTTCGCCGCATCAAGGCTGGCTTTCAACGCGCCCCAAGTGAAAATCGGAACGTTGATTGAAGGTGCGAATGCCCAAGTGCCGTTACCGGATTTAAAGAGATTATTCAATTCGTTGGAAGCCGATCCGACGCTGCCTGTGAGGGTGATGCTGGGGAAGAATGCGGCGCGGGCGGCACCGATATTGGCATTGGCCTGTTTCAGCGAGTGTTCGGCGGCGCGGATGTCGGGGCGGTTGAGCAACACTTCGGATGTCAGGCCTGCGGGCAGGCGGCTGACTTTAAACTGACGCGACAGCGGCAATCCTGCCGGCAAATCGTCCGGAAGGGGTTGGTTAATCAGCACGGACAAGGCATTGCGCGCCTGCTCGCGGTTTTTCACGGCCGTTTCGTAATCGGCCTGTGCGGAGGCAATCAAAGCTTCCTGTTGGCGCAAATCAACGGCGGAAATCACGCCCGCTTTGTGTTTCAACTGGCTCAGGCGGTAGGTTTGCTCGCGGGTTTTCAAAACGTTTTGCGCCAGTTTCATTGCTTCTTCGGCGTAGCGTTCGTTGAAATAGGCTTTGGCCACGGAAGCGACAATGGTCAGGTGGACGGCATCGCGGGCGGCGGTGCTGTTGAAGTAGCTTTCCAACGCGGCACGGTTGTTGCTGCGCGCTTTGCCGAAGAGGTCGAGTTCGTATGCCGATACGCCGAGGCCGACGCTGTACGATTCGGTGATGGCGGCACGGCCTCCCGAAAGGTCGGCTGCGGCACGCTGGCGGGCCCCGTTGCCGTTGGCCGCCAGTGTCGGGAAGAGGTTGGCGCGCGTGATGCGGTATTGCTCGCGCAGTGCTTCGGCGTTGAGCGCGGCGGTACGCAGGTCGGTATTGCGTTCCAGCGCGATTTCAATCAGGCGGTGCAGGCGCGGGTCGGCAAAATAATCCTGCCAGCCCAATGAGGCCGCCTGAATGCTGTTTTGCGCCTTATCGTATTTGAACGTTTCCGACACCGCGACCTGCGGCTGTTCGTATTTCGGAATCATGGTGCAGCCGGACAATGCGGCGGCAACGGAGGCCGCACTCAAAAGGGGTTTGAAAAAATTTTGTTTCATGTTTGGTCCTTGTTGTTTTTCAGACGGCCTCCCTATGCGTTCGGAGGCCGTCTGAAAAGCCGGTGGTTTATTCGCCGTGCATCGGCAGGGCAGGCTGTTGCGGTTGTTGCGGCTGCTTGCCTTTGAACAGCTTGCGTATTACCACATAGAACAGCGGCACGAGGAAGACCGACAGGATGGTGCCGACCAACATGCCCGACAATACGGAAGTACCGATGGCGCGCTGGCTGGCCGAGCTTGCACCCGAAGCGAAGAACAGCGGTACCACGCCCAAAATAAAGGCGAAGGAAGTCATGATAATCGGACGGAAACGCAGATGCGCCGCCTGAAGTGCCGATTTCACCGCATCCATGCCCTGCTCTTGCAGGTCTTTGGCAAATTCGATAATCAGAATGGCGTTTTTCGCGCTCAAACCAATCACGGTAATCAGGCCGACTTGGAAGTAAATGTCGTTCAAATATTGCGGCGGCACGCCGAACAGGGCAAGGAAGCCGTTGCGGCCGGTAACACCCAGCACTACGCCGAGGAAGCCCAGCGGCACGACCAAAATCACGGAGAGCGGAATCGACCAGCTTTCATACAATGCGGCCAACACGAGGAAGACGGCCAAAATCGCCAAGCCGTAAACCAGATAGGTTTGCGAGCTGCCTTTGGCTTCTTCGCGAGACTGGCCGGCCCATTCCAAGCTGTAACCGCCTTCGAGTTCGTCCACCAATCTTTTCACTTCGGCCATCGCCTGCCCTGTGGAGTAGCCGCTGGCAGCCACACCTTCCAGTTTCATGGACGGATAACCGTTGAAGCGCACGCTCTGCTCCATGCCGTTTTCCCATTTCGCGGTGGCGATGGTGGACAGCGGCACGGCAACGCCCGATTTGTTCGGCACAGTCAGCGCGAGGATGTCTTCCGGCTGCATACGCGACTGCGCGTCGGCTTGGACGATTACGCGCTGCAGGCGGCCGTTATTCGGGAAATCGTTGATATACGAAGAACTCAATGCCGTTCCCAAAACGCTGCGTATGGACGAGAAATCGATACCTTGGGCCGCTGCGGCCTGACGGTCGATTTCCAGCTTGAGCTGCGGTGCGTCTTCCAAGCCGGAGGCGCGGATGTTTGCGCTGTCGAACATCGGGTTTTGACGCATTTTGGCAATCAGTTCGTTGCGCTTGGCCAGTAATGCGGCATGGCCGCTGTTGTTGCGGTCTTGCAGATAGAATTCAAAACCCGAACTGGTGCCCAGTTCCATAATGGCGGGCGGATTGATGGCAATACCGAAACCGTCTTTCACATTCTGCATCAACGCACCTGTGATTTTTCTGGAAACGATGGCCGCGCTGCTGGCAGGGTCAGTCCTTTCGGACCAGTCTTTCAGCGTAATGAAGCCGAAACCCATGTTCTGACCAGAACCGGCAAAGCTGAAGCCGGACACGCCGAGGAAGCTTTCCACCTCCGGCATTTTGGTGATGACTTCGTTAGCAGTAGCCAAAGTCGCATCGGTACGCTCTTTGGTCGCGCCGGCCGGAAGTTGGACCATCATCATCAGGCTGCCCTGGTCTTCCTGCGGCAGGAAGGAATCCGGGATGTTTTTGTACAGCAGAACGGCTACGCCGCCCAATGCCGCATACACCACCAGCATCGGCACTGTGTGCTTCAACACTTTTGCCACAATGCTTTCGTATTTGTGCGTACCTTTGCTGAACGTGCGGTTAAACCAGCCGAAGAAGCCTTTTTTCTCTTCATGATGCCCTTTCGGAATCGGTTTGAGCAGGGTGGCGCACAAGGCGGGGGTCAGCGACAGGGCGAAGAAAGCCGAGAAGGCAATCGCTATCGCCATAGTGGCGGCAAATTGGGTGTAAATCTTACCGCTCGCGCCTGTAAAGAACAGCAGCGGCACAAACACGGAAATCAACACGGCGGTAATACCGATAACCGCACCGGAAATCTGCGACATGGCTTTTTTCGTCGCCTCTTTCGGCGGCAGCCCTTCCTCGGTCATAATCCTTTCCACGTTTTCCACCACCACAATCGCATCGTCCACGACGATACCGATCACCAGCACCATGGCGAACATGGTCAGCACGTTAATCGACATACCGAGATATTGCAGGCAGGCAAACGCGCCCAGCAGCGAAATCGGTACGACAATGGTCGGAATCAGGGTATAGCGGATATTTTGCAGGAAGAGGAACATCACGACAAACACCAGCAAAATTGCCTCGGCCAGCGACTGCACCACTTTTTTAATCGAGATGGAAACGAATTTCGAAGTATCGTAAGGTGCATCCCACTTCATGTCGCCGGGGAAGAATTTCTGCAATTCGTCCATCCGTTCGCGCACGGCGGCGGCGGTGGCCATCGCGTTACCCTTGTTGGACAGCATGACGGCCATACCGACGGCAGGCTTGCCGTTCAATCGGGTGGAAGCGGAATATTCCTGACTGCCCAATTCGACACGCGCCACGTCTTTCAGATAAACGTTGGAACCGTCGGTGTTTGCACGGACGATGATGTTGCCGAATTCTTCGGCTGTTTTCAGCTGTCCTTCCGCCGTGATGGTGGCGGTAATGGTCTGTCCGCTCACATTCGGCAGGGCACCGAGCGAACCGGCGGAGATTTGGGCGTTTTGCGTAGAGATGGCAGACGAAACCTCGGCCATGGAGAGGTTGTAGTTCTGCAGCTTTTTCGGATCCACCCAAACCCGCATCGCACGCTGCGAACCGAACAGGCGGGCTTCGCCGACGCCGTCGATACGTTGGATTTCGGGCTTGATGTTACGCTCCACATAGTCGGCGATTTCCTCCGTACCGATGGTGTCGGACGACATCATCAAAACCATCAGGAAGTTGGATCGCGATTTGGACACGGTTACACCGTTTTGCTGCACGGCAGCGGGCAATGTCGCAGTTACTTCCGACAGTTTGTTCTGCACCTCGACTTGGGCAAAACTCTCGTCGGTTTCCGGAGTAAAGGTCAGGCTGACCGTGCCGCGGCCACTGGATGTGGCGTTGGTGGTCATGTAGTCCAAACCTTCTACGCCGTTCATGTTCCGTTCGATGACGGCCAGTACGCTGTCTTCCATCACTTGTGCCGACGCGCCGGGATAAGCGGCAGTCAGCGTGATGGTGGGCGCGCCCACCGACGGATATTGCGACACCGGCAGCGAACGGATGCCGATGACGCCCGCCAATATGATAAATATCGCGATTACCCACGCGAAAATGGGGCGGTCGATAAAAAACTTAGCCATATTCGCTGTTCCTTATTTGGATTTGGCTTCGGAAGCGGATTTGGCTTCGGGTTTGACCTCTGAGGCCGTCTGAACGTCGGTTTTCGGCTCGGAGGCGGCAGATTGGAGGGCGGAAGCGGCGGCAGACTGAGCCTCGGCGGGGGCATTGGCGGCTTCGGCAGGCGGCGTCCATTCTTTCGTCGTAACGGTTTTCATGCCGGTTTTCGCGCTCATCATGCCGGCAATGGTGGTACCGGCGACAACAACCTTGTCTCCCGCATTCAGGCCGGAAGTAATCACCCAATTATTGCCCTGCTGCGCCGCCACGGTTACCGGGCGCGGCTCCATTTCGTTTTTCGCGTTTACCACGAGTACGGTGTCCTGCTGTCCGCGCGTTACCGCCTGCTGCGGCACGACATAGGCGTTCGGCACGACGGACTGCGACATCACGGCGCGGACGTAAAGGTTGGGCATTAAGACGTTTTGCGGATTGGGCACAACCACGCGCAGTTTCACCTGCCCCGTGGTTTCGTTAACGGTAGTGTCGGCAAACATCAAAAAGCCTTTTTGCGGATAAACCGTGCCGTCTTCCAGTTTGATGTCCACTTCGATACGGCCGTCGACGGCTTTCAGACGGCCGTCTGCAATCTGCTGGCGCAGCTTCATGATTTCGACGGCCGATTGGGTTACATTGGCATACATCGGATCGGTTTGCTTGATATTGGCCATCGCCGTCGTACTGTTCGCACTGACCAACGCGCCTTCGGAAACATTAGACTGGCCGATAAAGCCCGAAATCGGCGCGGTAATGCGGGAATAGTTCACATTGATTTGTGCCGACTTGATGGCCGCCCTGGCTGCTTTCACACCGGCTTCGGCAGAACGTTTTCCGGTAACGGCGGCATCATATTCCTGCTTGCTGATGGCATCGGCCTCTACCAGCGGGCGGTAGCGCGCCAGGTCGGCATTGGCTTTGGCCAGCGTCGCTTCGGCCGAAGCCAGTTGTGCGCGCGCGCTTTCCAGCGAGGCGACATAAGTCGCGTCTTCCAGTTGATACAGCGGCTGGCCTTCGCGCACATAGCTGCCCTCTTCAAACAGGCGGCGTTTTACGATACCGCCCACCTGCGGGCGTACGTCGGCGGAACGCACGGCTTCCAAACGGCCGGGCAGCTCGACACTCAAAGCTACATCCTGCGGCTGCACGGTAACCACTTCGACCACGGGCGAGGGAGCCTGCTTTTGTTGCGCTCCTCCCTGTTTTTGCCCCGCAGCCGCCTGACCGCCGTCTTTACCGCCGCAGGCGGCCAAAGCCAAAGCGGTAGCGGCAGCCAAAACAGCCAGCCTTGCCGTGTGCACGGAAAATTTCTGCATCATATCGTTTCCTGTATAAATTCTGTTCAAACCTGCGCCAAATCAGGCCGTCTGAATGTTCAGACGGCCTAATCCGCTCTTTTTATGACAACTTGAAGCCGCGCATTATACATACAATGTTGAATGTAAGTAAATTGAATCTTATAATGCGCGGAATTTTTTTACTTATTCCGTTTCACAAACCATGAGAAAAACCAAGGCCGAAGCCCAAAAAACCCGCGAGCAGCTGTTGCAGTCCGCCCTCGGCACCTTTTACCGCCAAGGCGTGGCAAAAACCCCGCTTCAAGCCATCGCCCGCAATGCAGGCGTAACACGCGGCGCGCTTTACTGGCATTTCAAAAACAAGGAAGAACTGTTTGAAGAACTGTTCCGGCAGACTTTCGAGAACTTCAGCACCACCTTTTCAGACGGCCTCAAGAAAGCCGACAAACAAGGCCTGAGGCAACTGCTGAACAGCATCTTCTCCCACATCAAACACGACGAGCTGCACCACAAACTCTTCGTCATCACCCATTTAAAATGCGAATATACGGAAGAAAACAAAGCCATCATGGCCGTGCAGAAAAAATACCTTGCCCTGTGGGAAGAACAGCTGCGCGAAATCGTCCTCCGCTGCACCGCCCGTAACGAACTGCCCGGCGACCTCCACATCGACCTGGCCATCACCTACCTGCGCGCCACCATCTGCGGCCTGATGGAAATGTGGCTGCACGAAGACGACCTGGATTTGGAAGACGTCGTCCCGCCGATTATCGACACCGCCATCTACACCCTGCAACACAGCCCGACCCTGCGCCTGCCCAAGCCGAACAGCGCGAAGCACGCCGAAAAAACTGTAGAGGCCATCTGAAGCATAGCTTCAACGGAACGAAAACAAACGCCGTAGGTCTGCACGCAAACAAACCGAGGTTTCCATTAGGAAGCAGACCCCGCAACCGACTCAAGCCAAATCCCTTTCCCCGCTGAAACACCCTCCCGCAAACCGTAACCCGAAACGAGGACAAACTGATGAACCGCCCCGACAGACCCCGCCTGATTCAAGTGCAAAGCCGCAGGATGCTGGGCACAAACATGTGCCGCATCACCTTTTCCGGCCCCGAACTGGCCGACTACCCATGCGAAAGCAACGGCGTACCGTTCAAACTGCTGCTGCCCCGAAGCGGGCAGGCCGAGCCGCAAATGCCCGAAGGCTTTGAAAACGGCCGTCCGAAATGGCGCGACCCGTCGGCCAAACCTTACAGCCGCACCTACACCGTCCGCCGCTTCGATGCCGGCAAATGCCTGCTGGAAGTCGATTTCGTCCTCCACGGCGACAACGGCCCGGCCGCCGCCTTCGCCGCCCGCGCCCTGCCCGGCCAAACCGTCGGCATCACCGCCCCCAAACGCGGCAGCATCCTGAAACCGGCTGCCTACTACCTGCTGGCAGGCGACCTGACCGCCCTGCCAGCCATCGCCGCCATGCTCGAACAAATGCCGTCTGAAGCACGCGGGCAAGTATTCCTGCTGCTGCCCGACCCCGCCGACCTGCCGGACGACTTCCGACACCCGCCCGGCATCACCGTCCGCACCTTTATCGGCGGAGCCGAGCAAAATGCCGCCATCGTCGAAGCCGTCGGACAAGCCGAACCGGAAAACGCCGACTGCTACGTCTGGTTTGCCGCCGAAGCCGAATTGGTGGCCGCGCTGCGCCCCATTGCCCGCCAAACCTGGAAACTGCCGCCCGCCCGCTGCTACGCCGTCCCCTATTGGCGGCAGGGCGAGGCCGAAGAAGCCTACCACCAAAAACGGCACGCCTTCGTCGACGGCGATGCGGAAAACCCGCAGCAATAGCCTTTTCACGCACAAACCCCTATCATAACGGCCTACAACCACTACGCGACCCACCGCATGAAAGCCCGTACCGCACTGACCGCCCTCCTCCTCGCACTCTGCTGCACCGCCCGCGCCGACGACACCGACCGCGAACGCGAACGGCTGGCCGTTTATGCCCGGCAGGGCGACAGCCAGCTGGCCGAAGCCGCCCGAAAAATGGGCGAACTCTACCGGAAAACCGGCAACGGCAAAGTCCGTGCCGACTGGATTGCACTGCTGGTACGGCGCGGCGACAGGCGGCAGGCACTGGCTGCCTGCCCCGAATGCCGCCCCGGCGACTACGCGCCCGACGAACTGGAAAACCTGGCCAAAGCCGCCCGCGACGAAAAACAGTTCGACACCGCCCTCCAACTTTACCAAGCACTGCAAAAAAGCGACCCCGAACGCAAAATCGGCTGGCTGGGCGGCGCGCTGACCGCACTCGACGGCAACGACTACATCTCCGCCATCAACCAAATCGCCCTCTACCGCGAACGCTTCGGCAACGATGCCGACATCGCCGCCGCCCAGTCCTACATGGACAACCGCATCCAAAACAACGAAACCGCCGTCCCGTCGCGCAAACAGCAGGAAGCAAATCGCCGCCGCGAAGCCGAAACCGCCGAACGCGACCACATCCTTCAGCAATACCGCGCCGCCGCCGAACGCCGCGACTTTGCCGCACAAGAGCAACTCATCTCCCGCCACGGCAAATTTTTCTCCGCCAAAGACCGCCTGTGGCTGCGCCACGCCAAACTGGCCGACGAACTGCGCCGCGCCCGTGCCGACGGCGACCGCAAACGGTTGGAACAAGTTTACGACGGCCTGAGCAAAATCCTGCGCGAAAGCGAAGAAAACAGCGAAATCTACAACCAGGCCAAACGCGACCGCATGGCCGTCCTCATCGCCTTGGGGCGCGACCAGGAAGCCTTGGAAGACTACCGCGCGCTGGCGCGCTACCAAGAACAGCCCGATTATGTGAAAGAACAGTACGCGCAGGCACTGGCCATGAACAGCCGCCCCGTTACCGCCTCCGCACAGCCGCCGTCGGTCACAAACCGGCCTTCCGCCGCCAAAGCCGCGCCCGCGAAAGGCAAAGTCCTGCTCGACGCGCTGGGCAACCCCATCCCGCCCATGGACAGCGCGGTGGAAGACATCGCCCGCGGCCTCAACTACCCAAGCAACCCCGGCAAAGCGCGCAGCCTCCAATTCCGCGTCTTGCCGCCCATCATGCACTGACCGCCCTCAATCAGAAGAGGCCGTCTGAAAAAACATTCCGCCGCACGGGTGCTTTTTCAGACGGCCTCTTTCCCGTTCCGGACACGGTTGAAAGCCCGCCCGCCGAAGCGGTAGAATCGGACACGCCACGGAAACGTTTTTCCCTTCCACGGCCGCCCATCCCAACGATACAAAGGAAAAAATCATGGCAGTCAATTACCGAGAAACCCCCGCCGGCCAACTCCAAGCCATCGACGGCATCCGCCTCTTCGTCGGGCAGGCGGGCATCAAAAAACCGCAACACGACGACCTTACCCTGATACAGCTCTCCAACGGTAGCACAGTCGGCGCGGTGTTTACCCAAAACCGCTTCTGCGCCGCACCCGTGCGCATCTGCAAACAACACCTGTTCGATGCAGACGGCGTACGCACCCTCGTCATCAACACCGGCAACGCCAACGCGGGAACGGGCGAAGAAGGCCGCGACCGCGCCATGGCCGTCTGCGAAGCGGCGGCCGAACAGGCAGGCTGCGCCCTGACCCAAGTCCTCCCCTTCTCCACCGGCGTCATCCTCGAACCCCTGCCCGCCGACAAAATTATTGCCGCCCTGCCCAAACTGCGCCCGGCCGGCTGGGCGGATGCGGCGCGCGCCATCATGACCACCGACACCGTCCCCAAATCCGCCTCGCGCGAAGGCAAAGTCGGCGAAAAACACACCGTCCGCGCCACCGGCATTGCCAAAGGCTCCGGCATGATTCATCCCAACATGGCGACCATGCTCGGCTTCATCGCCACCGATGCCAAAGTTTCCCAACCCGTCCTCCAGCTGATGACGCAGGAAATCGCCGACGACACCTTCAACAGCATCACCGTGGACGGCGACACCAGCACCAACGACAGCTTCGTCATCATCGCCACCGGCAAAAACGGCCAAAGCGAAATCGACAACATCGCCGACCCGCGCTACAAACAGCTCAAAAACCTGCTCTGCGGCCTCGCCCTCGAACTCGCCCAAGCCATCGTCCGCGACGGCGAAGGCGCGACCAAATTCATTACCATCGAAGTCTGCAACGCCGAAAGCCGCGACGAAGCACGCCAAGCCGCCTATGCCGTCGCCCGCTCCCCGCTGGTCAAAACCGCCTTCTTCGCCTCCGACCCCAACCTCGGCCGCCTGCTGGCCGCCGTCGGCTGTTCCGGCGTCGATTTGGACTGCCACACCCTGAAAATGTGGCTCAACGGCGTATTGGTGGCGGAAAAAGGCGGCCGCGCCGCCGGCTACACCGAAGAACAGGGTCAGGCCGTCATGAACGAAAACGAAATCACCGTCCGCATCGACCTGCAACGCGGCCGCGAACAGGCCACCGTCTACACCTGCGACCTCTCGCACGAATACGTTTCCATCAACGCCGACTACCGTTCGTAAACCGCAAAGGCCGTCTGAAACCAGCTTTCAGACGGCCTCTTCCCTACCTTGACAGGAAACCCGATGACGCCGGACGAACTGCCGCACCACCTCGACCCCTACCTTGCCGAACTGCAAAGGCAGGGCAAATCCGAGCACACGCTGGCCGCCTACCGCCGCGATTTGACCCAGCTCTTCAACCTGCTGCCCGCACACGGCCAATCCGTCGGCCGCAACGACTTCGTCGCCGTCCTGAAAAAACTGTCGCAACAAAACCAATCCGAACGCAGCCTTGCCCGCAAACTTTCCGCCTGGCGGCAATACTGCGCCTTCCTCATGCGGCAAAAGCTGCTCGATGCCGACCCGACAGTCCGCCTGAAAGCGCCGAAAGCACCCGAACGGCTGCCGAAAGCCGTGGATGCCGAACCGCTCAACCGCCTGCTCGACCACGCGCCCGCAGAAAACGGCCTCGACGTGCGCGATTTGGCCATATTCGAACTGCTCTACGGCAGCGGCCTGCGCGTGGCTGAAGTGCACGGCCTGAATACGGACGACATCCTGCTCGACGAAGGCTGGGTGGAAGTGCGCGGCAAAGGCGGCAAACACCGCCAAGTGCCGCTGGGCAGCCGCAGCGTTTCCGCCCTGCGCGCCTACCTGCCGCAACGGATCGCGCAAAGCGGCGAAACCGCCCTGTTCACTGGCCACACGGGCAAACGGCTGGGCATCCGCCAAATCCAAAACCGCCTGCGCGACTGGGCGGTAAAAAACGGCAGCCCGCAACACCTCAGCCCGCACATGATGCGCCACAGCTACGCCAGCCACCTGCTGCAATCCTCCGGCGACATCCGCGCCATACAGGAGCTGCTCGGCCACAGCAACCTGTCCGCCACCCAGATTTACACCAAACTCGATTTCGACCGCCTGGCGCAAGTGTACGACCGCGCCCATCCAAGGGCGAAACGGAAAAAAGACGGCAAATAAACCCGTCTGCCGCCTCCGCCCGCACCGCCTGTTCAGACGGCCCCAACATTCTTCAAAAGCATTCTGCAAACCAACTGTTTTTCATTACAGCAAAGCGCGCAATACCGTTCGCACTTTATCCGCACGCGGATAACCGCAGGCTTCTGGCTTTGCCGATAAAACCAGCCCCGCCGTACCCGCAACGGGAAAAGGCCGTCTGAAAAACATCAAAACGTTTTTTCAGACGGCCTTTTATCTGTCCGTATCCGCATCTAACGCGTCGCCGCGCATTCGCCGTTCTCAAACACCAGCACCTTCTCCGGCCAGCGCAACGCCACCAGCCTGAACTGTTCGGGACGGTATTTCTGCGGGAATTTCCTTGCCCGCCAACTTGCGCCAATCGAGAAATCGACGCAGAACACGTTGCGCCGCGCTCCGTGCCAGACGTCCGGCTGCGGCGGCAGCAACAGCCGTTCGGCGGCGGCGACGGGGGACGGCTGCCAACTGCGCCAATAATGACCGATAACGACGGGCTTATCGTCGCGGTAGTCGTCCCACCACGCGCAACGGGTCGTACCGCGCCAGCGTCCGCCGGCGTAAAACGGCTCGTCCGCCAAACGCTCCACGCCACTGGTGAGGGCGCGTATCGGATGCAGGCGGCTGCGTTCGAGTTCGTATCGCGCAGTGGCGGGCATGGGCGGCGGCGCATGGGCGGGATTTTCCGCCTGCGGGGCGTAATGCGCTTGTTCGTAGAGGTAGTCGGGATACCAAGAGGCCGTCTGAAGGCGGTGTTTCAACTCGGCATCGAAACGGCGGTATTGCGCGGTCAGGCTTTCGCCCTTGGCTTCTTCGAGGCGTTCGATTTGCGGCGGCAGCCAGGCGGCGTGGACGATGCGCAGGTCTTCGCGCTCCAGCAGCAGCGGCTGTTTGGCCAGCCATGCGCGCAATTCGGTTTTTTCTTTCTCTTCCACGCAATGCCACGGCGCGTAATGGGCGTCTTTTTCGGCGCGGACATCGAAAAACCAGCCGGAGCCGTCTTTCGGGTCGTCGGCAAGGATGTTCAGTTCGTGGTTACCCAAAACCATCCATGCCCATCCGCGTTCGTAAGCCTGTTTGAACCATGCCAACATCGCTGGGCTGTCGGGACCGCGGTCGCACAAATCGCCGACGAACACCAGCCGCCGCCCGCGCGGATGGAAACCGTCGTCGCGGTAGCCGAGCCGGTGCAGCAGCGATTGAAAGGCGGCAAATTCGCCGTGAACATCGCCGACGATGTCCAGCGGCGTATCGGGCAGGGATTGGCGGTATCGGTAGGGCATGATGATCGGAGGTCGTCTGAAAAAGTGTGCCGACGGGATTTTCAGACGACCTCGGGCAGTTTCAAGAAGTTTTCACGGTAGTAACGCATTTCCTCAATGCTTTCGAGAATATCGTCCAAAGCCTGATGCGAACCACGTTTCACCACGCCTTTGGCAACGGGCGGATTCCAACGTTTGGCGAGTTCTTTCAGGGTGGACACGTCCAGATTGCGGTAGTGGAAATACGCTTCGAGGCGCGGCATGTATTTGACCATGAAGCGGCGGTCTTGATGGATGGAATTGCCGCACATCGGCGTGGCTTTTTCGGGAATCCATTGCGCGATAAAGTCCAGTAGTTTTTGTTCCACTTCGGCTTCGGTCAGTTGCGATTCGCGCACGCGTTGGGTCAGCCCCGTGCGGCCGTGGGTGGCGGTGTTCCATTCGTCCATGCCGTCGAGCAGTTCGTTGCTTTGGTGGACGACATAAACTTCGGACTGCGCCAAGACGTTTAAATCGGGGTCGGTGATAATCATGGCGACTTCGATGATGCGTTCGCGCTCGGGGTCAAGCCCGGTCATTTCCATGTCGAGCCAGCAGAGGTTGTTTGCGTTTTGGGTCATTTCAGACGGCCTTTTGAATGGGAAAGCGGCGGATTATAAAGGATATGCCCGATTTGGAAAGGCTGTCTGAAACAGGCTTCGGCAATGTCGGAACCTGTTTTTCAGACGGCCTATCCGCATCAGGCATCCAATACGAATTCGCGTGGGAAGGTTTTTTCGCAGTAATGGCATTTGAGCTTGGTCTGGCTGCCTTGGCCGCGGATGGAAAAGCGGCTTTTCACCGGTTCGCCGTGGCTGGCGCAGTTGGCATTGGGGCAGCGGAACACTTCGGCAATTTCGTCGGGCAGGGTCAGGTGGCGTTTGGCCACCACTTTGAAATCGGCTATGGTGTTGACGGTGACTTCGGGCGCGAACAACGCCAGCCGGTTGGCGGCGGCATCGTCGAACGCCACGCCGGAAATTTTGATGATGTCTTTGCTGCCTTGGGTTTTGCTGGGCAGGTTGAAGCCGACGGTTACGGCGCTGCCGTAATGCAGCAGTTTGAACTGGCGCAGGATGGTCAAGCCCAGCCCGGCGGGGATGTGGTCGATGACGGTGCCGTTTTCGATGGCTTCGACGCTGAGTTTTTTATTTTCCATGTTTTTTTCCTTACACTTCTTCGTTCAACACCAGCGACAAAATCGCCATGCGGGCGTAAACGCCGTTGGTCGCCTGCTCAAAATAGTAAGCGTGCGGCGTGGCATCGACGTCGGGGTGGATTTCGTCAACGCGCGGCAGAGGGTGCAGCACGCGCAGGTTGGGGCGGGCGTTGGCAAGCATGGCGGCGTTGAGGTTGAATTTGCCTTGGATTTTGGCGAACTCTTGTTCGTCGAAGCGTTCGCGCTGGACGCGGGTCATGTACAGGATGTCCGCCCATTCGATAGCGGCTTCGAGGTCGGGCAGGATTTGGTAACGGCAGCCTGCGGCTTCGAGTTCTTCGGTGATGTATTCGGGCATGGCGAGGCTGGGTGGGGAGACGAAGGCGAATTCGCAGTCCCAGCGTTTGAGGGCTTGGCAGAGGGAATGGACGGTGCGGCCGTATTTGAGGTCGCCCGCCATGGCGATTTTGAGCTTGTTCAGACGGCCTTGGGTTTCGTAGATGGTCACGAGGTCGAGCAGGGTTTGGCTGGGGTGTTGGTTGGTGCCGTCGCCGGCGTTGATGACGGGGACTTTGGAAAACTCGGCGGACACGCGCGCCGCGCCGTCTTTGGGGTGGCGTTGGATGATGGCGTCGGTGTAGCTGGAGATGATACGGGCGGTGTCGGCTAGGGTTTCGCCTTTTTTCGCGCTGGTGTTGGCGCCGTCGGCAAAGCCGATGACTTTGCCGCCCAAGCGTTGTACGGCGGTTTCAAACGACAGGCGCGTGCGGGTGGAGGGTTCGAAAAAACATGAGCCGATGAGTTTGCCTTCGAGCAGGTCGTCGCGCGGGTGCTCTTTCAGCTTCAAGGCCGTCTGAAGCAGCAGTTCGAGCTGTTCGGTGGTCAGGTCGGAAATGGAAATTATATGTTGTTGGTAAAGCGGGTTGGGCATTCGGTTTCCTTTCTTCATTCGGCAAAAACCCCGCGAAGGCGGGGTTTTGCGAAACAACGGCAAACAATGACGGATGCGCCGCGGCATGCGGCCCGGAAAAGGCGGGTGGAAAATGCGGGGCGGGCCATGTGTTGCCTCTAATCGGTAGGACGGGGCGATTATCGCATATTTGCCTTTTCGGGGTTGGGATTTTCAGGCTGAGGCCGTCTGAAAATGTGTAAAATGCCGTTTTCCCAGACTACCCCTGCCCGCAAAATGAAATTCAAAACCCCTCCCGTCAATGCCAAACTGATTGCCATGCTGCCGTCGCTGGTGAGTACCGGCATCATCGCCTATCTGGTTTACCGCTTCCGCCTGGAATCGGTTACGATTCCGCTGGTGCTGGGCGTGATTGCGGGCGGCCTGGTCGATTTGGACAACGTATTGTCGGGCCGTCTGAAAAATACGGCGGTGTCGCTAGCGGCCTTTGCCGTGTCTTCGCTGGCGGTGCAGGCCGCGCTGGGGCGGCCCGGGGTGTTTCTGGCGGTGATGGCCCTGCTGGCCTTCGTTTTCACCATGATCGGCGCGGTCGGACTGCGCTACCGCACCATCTCCTTCGGCACGCTGGCAGTGGCGGTGTACACCACGCTGACCTACAACTCCGCCCATCCGGCCGCCTGGTACGTCAATCCGCTGATGATTTTGTGCGGCGCGTCGCTCTACAACGCGGTTACCCTGCTGCTGCACATCCTGCTGCCGCACCGCCCGGTGCAGGAAGCAGTGGCCGAAGCCTATTCCGCACTGGGTGCGTACCTCGATGCCAAAGCCGTTTTTTTCGACCCCGACGAAACAGACGGCCTGGAGCAGCGTCAAATCGACCTGGCCATGAAAAACAGCCGCGTCATCCACACCTTCAACCTCTGCCGCAGCGCGCTGTTCTACCGCATACGCGGCCAGCACCGCCATCCGCGCACCACCCGTATGCTGCGTTATTACTTCGCCGCCCAAGACATCCACGAACGCGCCAGCTCCAGCCACATACACTACCGCGCCATGGCGGACAAACTGAAAAACAGCGACCTGATTTTCCGCTTCCTGCGCCTGATGGAATTGCAGGCACAGGCCTGCCGCGACATTGCCGACAGCCTGCGCAACGACCGCACCTACGAAGGCGACCCCCGCCTATCCCGCGCGCGCAAGGGCTTGAAACAGTCGGTGGCGCATTATGCCGAACTCCACCGCGACGCGGCCGAACTGCCGCAACTGCAACGGCTGGCCGCCAACCTGCAAAGCATCAACTACCAGCTCTCCCACCTCGAAAGCGGGCTGACCGAAGAACAAGGCGGCGACCTGCGCATTGCCCACCACGATTCGGCCAAACTGAAAGATGCCTTCAAAAGCATCCGCCGCCAGCTCACCCCCGAAGCCCCCACCTTCCGCCACGCCGTCCGCATGGCGATACTGGTGCTCTTCTGCGGCCTCGTAGTGGAAACCCTGCAACTGAACTTCGGCTATTGGATACTGCTGACCGCCGTATTCGTCTGCCAACCCAACCACTCCGCCACCCAAAGCCGTCTGAAACAACGCATCGCCGGCACACTGGCAGGCGTACTCGTCGGCTCCCTGCTGCCCTACTTCACCCAGTCGCTCGAAGCCAAACTGATGGTATTGACTGCCGGCGTGGCCCTGTTCTTCCTCTTCCGCGCCAACAAATACAGCTACTCCACCTTCTTCATCACCATCCAAGCCCTCATCGGCTTTTCCATCGCCGGCTTCGACATCGCCCAAGCCCTGCCGATGCGCATGGCCGACACCGTCGTCGGCTGCCTGCTCGCCTGGGCGGCAGTGTCCTACATCTGGCCCGACTGGCACTACCTGCAACTGGGCAAAACCGGCGCGGCCGCCATCACCGCCGACGCGGGCTACCTGCGCGGCATCCTCGACAGCCTGAAAAGCGGCGGCGGCGAAGACGTCGCCTACCGCAGCGCGCGCCGCCTGAGCCACGAACGCGCCGCCACCCTCTCCAGCACACTGTCCGACATGTCGGGCGAACCGTCCAAATACGGCAGCCGCCTTTCAGACGGCTTCCAACTGCTGAAAATAAACTATTCCCTCATCGGCTACATCTCCGCCCTCGGCGCATACCGCTCCACCATCCGCCGCGACGACGAACACCAACCCTTCCTGCAGCAATACTTCCCCGCCGCCTACCGCCTCTGCGACCTGCTCGAAGCCGTGCCGGAACTGGGTAAAACCGACTTCCAAGCCCGTCTCGCCGACGTACAGGCCGAACTGGAACAGCTGCACCCGCACGACGGCCGCGAACAAAACGGCCTGCTGTGGCAGCAGCTTTCCGCCACCGCCGCCCTGCTCGAGCCCGCCCATTCCGCCCTGCACGGCCCGTCGGCCGCCGCAGCCGCGCCCGGCAACGACGGCGGCAATCCAAGCGGCCAAGCCCTTGAGCACAGCGCAGACACCGAAAGCGGCCGGCAAACCGCACCGCAAGAAACGCCAAAGGCCGAACCGGAAAACCCTTGAGCCAACGCGCATAACGGCAGCGCGAAACCATCCGCCTGCGGCACATAATCGGCAGTGCAATAAAATCCAAATGCCGCAGAAACGGCAGGCGCAGGGCGTAAATTGACTCACCTTCCCGGCAGATTGTTGCCATTGGCAGAAAGGCCGTCTGAAAAACCAACCCGGTTTCAGACGGCCTTTCTGCCATTCAAGCCGGCTTCGGCAATATTCGGTACGGCTATTCGTAAACGCGCCCCATCTCCAGCAGGCGGCCCAAAAAATCCCAACCTTCCTGCACGGCCGCCTCTTCTCCGTTCAAATCCGCCATGCCGCGCGCGCCGCATTCCAGTAATGAAAAGGGATCGAAGTTGTACCACGCATGCCCAGTTTCCGAAAAAGCACTGGAATCGCGGCATCCGTTTTCCGTTTGCCCGCCACCCATTCTGTGCAGTTCTGCGGCTTGGAAACGCATCACGGCGCAGGCATAGTCGAAAGGAGCGTATTCTGTGTCGGCTGGCGCGGTGCGGATAACCGGCCATGCGGCATCGAACGGCACGGATTCGGCGGTAAAGGCCCGTTCAAGCAGGCTGAGGCACAGCTCCACCGTAAAAGGCCCGGCCTGCCGTGCTTCTGTCAGGGCATGCAGCGCCGACAGATAGCTTGCGAGGCTGCGGTTTGAAAAACGGTTGGGGAAGTTTTCGATTCGGGCGTAAAACTCGGCATAAGTCATATTCGCTCCATTTTTTCGGGCTGTATAGTTTGAGGCCGTCTGAAAACGGCGTAACGTTTTTTCAGACGGCCTTTGACGTTTTCCCGCCTATTCGCGGTGATACGGATGGTGGTTCAGAATCGACACCGCGCGGTAAAGCTGCTCGGTCAGCAGCACGCGCACCATGCCGTGCGGCAGGGTGAGGCTGGAGAGGCGCAGCATCATTTTCGCCCGCTGTTTGAGCGCGTCGGTCATGCCGTCCGCCCCGCCGATTACGAAGCAGACGTGCTCGCCCTGCAACTGCCAGTCTTTCAGATGTGCCGCCAATTCGAGCGAAGTCGGTGCTTTGCCGCGTTCGTCCAGTACCACCAGATACGCGCCTTCCGGCACGGCCTCCAAAATTCGTTTTTCCTCCGCCGCCATACCCTGCGCGGCATTTACGCCCGCGCCGCGTTTTTCCGGCTTGATTTCCTTCAAGACATACTGAATGTCGCGGCCGAAGCGTTTGGCGTATTCGTTTACCGCCTCGTCCACCCAGCGCGGCATTTTCGTGCCGACGGCCAATACGGTGATGTTCATGCTGTTTCCCTTTCTATCGAAACCGTGTTTTCAGACGGCCTATTCAAACAAACGCCCCTGCGCCAGCAATTCGCGCACGGGGGCGAAACCCGCCCTATGTTCCGGCAGCGCGCCGTATTGTTTCAGGGCGGCCAGGTGCGCCGCCGTGCCGTAGCCTTTGTGTTTTTCGAAACCGTATTGCGGATAGCGTTCGGCCAAGGCGTACATTTCCGCGTCGCGGGCGGTTTTGGCCAGTATCGATGCGGCGGATATGGCGGCGATTTTGTCGTCGCCCTTTACCACGGCTTCCGCTTCGACGGCCAAACCTTCGGGTACGCGGTTGCCGTCTATCCACACTTTCTGCGGCGGCACGGCCAAACCTTCCACCGCGCGGCGCATGGCCAGCATTGCGGCGTGCAGGATGTTGAGTTCGGCGATTTCCGCCACGTCGGCCGAAGCTACGCACCAGCCCACCGCCTGCCGCCGGATTTCTTCCGCCAGCGCGTCGCGCTTTTTCTCGCTGAGTTTTTTCGAGTCGGCCAAACCGGCCAAATCGTAATCGGGCGGAAGAATCACGGCGGCGGCAAATACGCTGCCGACCAACGGCCCGCGCCCCGCTTCGTCCACACCTGCTTCCAGTCGTCCGTCCATTGCCTGATCCGTCCCGTCTTAATGAAACGCGCAAGCATAAAGCAGCGGCGCGCGTGCTTCAACTTTTTCCCGCCGATCCGCCTTGCCTGCCCTGTTTTCAGACGGCCTTTTCGGGCTTGGGTAAAAATGCGGGTACAGTCCGTCTGCCGTGACGGTTTGCCGGATATTTGACTATAATCCGCCCTTTTCCGTTTCCACCGTATTTCCAATATGTTCCGCATCGGCCCCTACAGCATCGCCACACCCGTCGCCCTCGCGCCGATGGCAGGTATTACCGACAAACCGTTCAGACGGCTGGCCCGCCGTTTCGGCGCGGGTTACGCCGTCAGCGAGATGCTGGCCAGCGACCCTTCGCTGCGCCGCACCAAAAAAAGCCTGTCGCGCGGCGATTTCGACGGCGAAGACGGCCTGAGGGCGGTGCAGATTGCGGGCAGCGACCCGCAACAAATGGCCGAGGCCGCGCGCTACAATGTGGAAAACGGCGCGCAGATTATCGACATCAACATGGGCTGCCCGGTAAAAAAAGTCTGCAACGTGCTGGCGGGCAGCGCATTGCTGCAAAACGAAAAACTGGTGGACGACATCCTGCGCGCGGTGGTGTCGGCGGTAGCCGTTCCCGTTACGCTGAAAACCCGCCTCGGTTTTGCCGAAAACAACAAAAACATCCGCACGGTGGCCAAAATGGCCGAACAGGCAGGCATCGCCGCACTTGCCGTCCACGGCCGCACCCGCGAGCAAATGTACAAAGGGCAGGCCTCTTACGACCTGATTGGCGAAGTCAAACACGACATTTCGATACCGCTGTGGGTAAACGGCGACATCACCACCCCGCAAAAAGCCGCCGAGGTTTTATGGCAGACGGGGGCGGACGGCGTGATGATCGGGCGCGGTGCGCAAGGCCGGCCCTGGCTGTTTGCCGACATCGCATACTTCCTGCAGCACGGCAGCCCGTCCGCACCCGTCGCCTTTCAGACGGCCTCCGCCGCCATGTTGGAACACCTGCGGGAAATGTATGATTTTTACGGCGAAACCGCAGGCCTGCGCATTGCCCGCAAGCACATAGGCTGGTATCTCGCGCCGTTTCCCGACGGCGAAGCCTGCCGCAAACACATCAATATCCTCGATTCCGCCGCCGCACAATACGATGCCGTTTCAGCCTTTTTGGAACGGCAGGAGCAGGGCGAATGGCCGTCTGAAAAGGCCGTCTGAATGCGCCCAAACCACGCCACATCAAGATAAAAGGTAAATTTTTTAAATAAGCGGTTTAACAACTATCGCAAACTGAGTTTTTTGCATACAATACCGATTCATTTACGGGGCTGCCGGATACAACGGCGGCAAATATAAAAAAATTCCAATCGAGATTATGCTATGCCCAACAAAATTCCCGATATTGCCAACTGTATCGAGCAAAACCTTCACCAATACTTCCGCACGCTGGACGGCGAACCTGCCTGTAACGTTTACGACATGGTGTTGCGCCAAGTGGAAAAACCGATGCTGGAAACCGTGATGGCGCAGTGCGGCGGCAACCAATCCAGAGCTTCGGCCGTTCTCGGCATCAACCGCAACACGCTGCGTAAAAAACTGCACGAACACGGCTTGCTTTAATCTGTGCCTGAGGACATATGAAAGGCCGTCTGAAAACCTTTTCCCCACGGGAGGAAGTTTTCAGACGGCTTTTTTTACTGCGTGCGCTCAACCCTGCCGACGAATCAAAAAATCCAGTGCGGCCTCATAACCGTACACGCCCAGCCCGACAATCACGCCCTCGGCAAGGTCCGACAAATAGGAATGATGACGGAAAGGTTCGCGGCGGTGGACATTGGAAATATGCACTTCGACAAACGGTATGTCCACACCGGCCAGCGCATCGCGGATGGCAACACTGGTGTGCGTATAAGCACCCGCATTGATGATGACTGCATCTACGCCTTCATCGCGGGCGGCATGGATGCGGTCTACCAACCCGCCTTCGCTGTTACTCTGAAAACATTGCACCGCGACACCGCGCCCCGCTGCCGATTCAATCAGGCGGCGTTCTACATCGGCCAGCGTATCCGCACCATAAATCTGCGGTTCGCGCGTACCGAGCAAATTGAGATTGGGGCCGTTGATTAACAGGATGTTTTTCATATCGGTTTGTTCCTTGATATAAGACAAAAGTGTTGAGGCCGTCTGAAAACATCGGCCGGCAGGGAAACCCTTACAACAAACTTGCTGCAACTATAGGCATCATACACCTGATGTTCAAGTAGGATGCTGCTGCAGGACGATCCGAATCGTGGAATTAGTTACTTGTATTGTCATTAAAAGGCCGTCTGAACAGCACACTTAACTTTTCAGACGGCCTCTAATCGTAGGATTGTATTTCTATAATACGCGGTTGATGAACAACTGCACGAAAAGAAACAGGTAAGACAGCGGCCAAAACAGGAAACTGCTTAATTTGGCATTGGCCACATTCGAAAGGGTGTTGTGCATATGATGCCATTCTATTTGTCGCAGCACGATACGGTTAAGCGCAAAACCGAAAATAAAATAGCCAAAGAAAGCAACGTTTCCCCAACCGAAATAAATACTCACGGCCAAAAAAACCAAACCTGCCGCATAAACGGCAAAACCGAGTTTCAATGCAGAGAAATCCGTAGTTTTCCCATCTTCTTCCTGATAATTTTCATCCATGATAATTATATCCTGTAAATCAATGTTATTTATCGAATGAGGATTATAATCCGTGGATAAATAAACGTCAAAAAAGGATATTTTGATATTTGTGCAGGCAAATATCGTTATGGCAAATTTAAGTGTACTGGTGGGGGAACGAATCAGATTGCAGCGGAAACGGCTTAAAATCAATCAAGAAAAATTGGCTTTGATTGCGGATATCGACCGCAGCTATATGGGACGGATCGAGCGTGGGGAGGTAAATATCACTTTGGATAAGCTATATGGACTGTGTGCGGTATTGCAATGCGAGGCAGCCGAACTGTTGCCACTTCGGAGCGAACTGGATGAAAACAGATATGGGGTATTCGAGCAAGACAAATTGTCTTAATGCAATTAACACGACTTCCTACTACGTGTATCGCATTTTCAAATTATCCCAACCATATGAAGCCGTCTGAAAACGCTGCCAAGAAAAACGCCGTCTTTTCAGACGGCGTTTTGTACTGCTTATGCCTGCGGCTGTTCGTCGGCAGACGTTTCAACCGGAGCGGCTGCAACCGTTTCTCCCGATTGCGCAGCCTGCTGCTCCGCCCATTGGCGGCGGCGCGTGCGGTGGTAAGTCAAGCCTGTACCGGCCGGAATCAGACGGCCGACGATGACGTTTTCTTTCAGGCCGCGCAAGTCGTCCTGTTTGCCCATAATCGCGGCTTCGGTCAGTACGCGCGTGGTTTCCTGGAAGGACGCGGCAGAGATGAAGCTGTCGGTAGACAAAGAGGCTTTGGTAATACCCAGCAGGATATTTTCAAAGCGCGCCGGTTCTTTGCCGTCGGCCAATGCTTTCTCATTCACCGCCATCACTTCGGCGCGTTCTACCTGTTCGCCGGTGATGAAGCGGGTTTCGCCCGGATCGACAATGTTCACGCGGCGCAACATCTGACGGATGATGACTTCGATGTGTTTGTCGGAAATCTTCACGCCTTGCAGTCGGTAAACTTCCTGCACCTCTTGAACAATATAGCGCGCCAGTTCTTCGATGCCTTTCAAACGCAGGATGTCGTGCGGATCAACCGAACCGTCTACGATGGTTTCGCCACGGTTTACGACTTGGCCGTCATGCACCAGAATCTGTTTCTCTTTGGAAATCAGGGTTTCGTAGGCTATGCCGTCCACATCGGTAATGATGAGGCGTTGTTTGCCTTTGGTTTCTTTACCGAACGACACGGTACCGGTTACTTCGGCCAGCATGCCGGCATCTTTCGGGATACGGGCTTCAAACAATTCGGCCACGCGCGGCAGACCGCCGGTAATGTCGCGTGTTTTGGACGAAGCCTGCGGGATACGCGCCAATACGTCGCCTTTGCCGATTTCCTGTCCTTCGCGTACGGTAATCACCGCGCCAACCGGGAAGGCCATGGAAACGGGGGTTTCCGTGCCCGGGATTTTGACTTCTTCGCCGTTTTCATCGAGCAGTTTCACCGTCGGACGCAGCAGTTTGCTGGTGCTGGAAGAGCGGCGTTTGCCGTCAATCACCACCAAAGTGGACAAGCCGGTGATTTCGTCGGTTTGTTTGGCAACGGTTACACCTTCTTCCACGTTTTCAAACTTCACAAGGCCGGCATGCTCGGTAATCATCGGACGGGTATGCGGATCCCAAGTAGCAAGGGTTGTGCCCGCTTTGATGGTTGAACCGTCCTGTACCAGCAAGGTGGCACCGTAAGGTACTTTGTGGCGTTCGCGTTCGCGGCCGATTTCGTCGTGAATCACGACTTCGGAAGAACGTCCGATAACGATCAGCTCGCCCTTATTATTTGCCACATAACGCATTTGGCTGTTAAAGCGCACCGTACCGTTGGATTTCGCTTCCACGTGGCTCGCTGCCGCCGCACGGGAAGCCGCACCACCGATGTGGAAGGTACGCATGGTCAGCTGGGTACCCGGTTCGCCGATCGATTGCGCCGCAATAACACCGACTGCTTCGCCCGCATTAACCAATTTGCCTCGAGCCAAGTCACGGCCGTAACATTTCGAACACAGGCCGTAGCGGGTTTTACAGGTAATCGGGGTGCGGACTTTCACTTCATCCACGCCGGAGTTGTCGATGATGTCCACCAGTTGTTCGGTCAGCAGAGTCCCGGCTTCCACCAGTGTTTCGTTGGTAGAAGGATCAACGATATCTTGTGCGGCCACGCGTCCCAAAATACGGTCGCGCAATGCTTCAATCACATCGCCGCCCTGTACCACGGCTTTCATGATGAAGCCGTCTGAAGTGCCGCAATCGTCCTCAACCACCACCAAGTCTTGGGTAACATCTACCAAACGGCGGGTCAGATAACCGGAGTTAGCGGTTTTCAAAGCGGTATCGGCCAAACCCTTACGCGCACCGTGGGTCGCAATAAAGTATTGCAATACCGACAGGCCTTCGCGGAAGTTGGACGTAATCGGGGTTTCGATAATCGAGCCGTCAGGTTTTGCCATCAAGCCGCGCATACCGGAGAGCTGTTTAATCTGCGCCGCAGAACCACGGGCACCTGAGTCGGCCATCATGTAGATGGAGTTAAACGACTCTTGCTCCACTTCGTTGCCGTCACGGTCGATGACTTTCTGCTTAGACAGGTTGTCCATCATCGCTTTAGCGATTTTATCGCCGGCGCGACCCCAAATATCGACCACTTTGTTGTAACGTTCGCCGTTGGTTACCAAGCCTTGACGGTATTGGTTTTCGATTTCTTTCACTTCGGCTTGCGCTTCGGCCAACAATTCCGGCTTCTCTTTCGGAATTTCCATGTCGTCCACACAGATGGAAATACCGCCTTTGGCTGCAAATCCGAAACCGGTATACATCAAGTGGTCGGCGAAAATAACCGTATCGCGCAAACCGCATAGGCGGAACGATGCGTTAATCAGCTTGGAAATTTCTTTTTTCTTCAGTGCCTTGTTGATGTATTCAAACGGCAGGCCCTTCGGCAGGATTTCGCTCAACAATGCACGGCCGACGGTGGTTTCGTAACGGGTAACGACAGGTTCGAATTCACCCGCTTCATTTTTCACCCATTCGCGCAGACGCACGGTAATTTTCGTACCCAATTCAACTTGTTTGGTGTGGTAGGCACGGTGTACTTCTTTAACATCGGCAAACAGGCTGCCTTCGCCCAAGCCGTTGATTTTGTCGCGGGTCATGTAATACAGACCCAATACGATGTCCTGAGACGGTACGATAATCGGCTCGCCGTTGGCAGGAGACAATACGTTGTTCGAAGCCAGCATCAAGGTGCGGGCTTCCATTTGGGCTTCCAAGCTCAACGGAACGTGTACCGCCATTTGGTCACCGTCAAAGTCGGCGTTGAACGCGGCACATACCAACGGATGCAGCTGAATGGCTTTGCCTTCGATCAGGATGGGTTCAAACGCTTGAATACCCAAACGGTGCAGGGTCGGCGCACGGTTCAGCATAATCGGATGTTCGCGGATGACCTCATCCAAAATATCCCATACTACCGGCACTTCTTGTTCGACCAGTTTTTTGGCCGCCTTCACGGTAGAGGCTTCGCCGCGCAGTTCCAGCTTATGGAAAATAAACGGCTTGAACAGCTCCAAGGCCATTTTTTTCGGCAAACCGCATTGGTGCAGACGCAGGTACGGGCCTACGGTAATCACTGAACGACCTGAGTAGTCCACACGTTTACCCAACAGGTTTTGACGGAAACGACCACCCTTACCTTTAATCATGTCTGCCAACGATTTCAGCGGACGCTTGTTGGCACCGGTCATGGCTTTACCGCGACGGCCGTTATCCAACAGCGAGTCAACCGCTTCTTGCAACATACGTTTTTCGTTGCGGACGATGATGTCGGGAGCGTGCAGTTCCAGCAGGCGTTTCAGACGGTTGTTACGGTTGATGACGCGGCGGTACAAATCGTTCAAATCGGAAGTGGCGAAACGGCCGCCGTCCAACGGCACCAACGGGCGCAAATCGGGTGGCAATACCGGCAAGACGTCCATAATCATCCATTCCAGCTTCATGCCGCTGCGTTGGAACGCTTCCAATACTTTCAAGCGTTTGGCGATTTTTTTGATTTTGGTGTCCGACCCGGTGCTTTCCAATTCCTGACGCAGGATTTCGACTTCTTTCGCAATATCTAACTTCGCCAACAGATCGCGTATACCTTCCGCACCCATTTTTGCGTCGAAATCATCACCATATTCATCCAATTTCTGATAATAATCTTCTTCACTCAGCAATTGGCGACGTTGCAACGGAGTCATACCGGGGTCGGTAACCACAAAAGCTTCGAAATACAATACGCGTTCGATGTCGCGCAAGGTCATATCCAACACCATACCCAAGCGGGACGGCAGGGATTTCAAGAACCAAATGTGTGCTACAGGTGCGGCCAGTTCGATATGGCCCATGCGTTCGCGGCGCACTTTGGACAGGGTTACTTCCACGCCGCATTTTTCACAGGTTACACCTTTGAATTTCAAACGTTTGTATTTTCCGCACAAACATTCGTAGTCTTTAACCGGTCCGAAGATTTTGGCGCAGAACAAGCCGTCGCGCTCGGGTTTGAAAGTGCGGTAGTTGATGGTTTCGGGCTTTTTCACTTCTCCATAAGACCACGAACGGATGGTTTCAGGAGAGGCGATGCCGATTTTGATGGCATCGAATTCTTCTTCTATTCCTGCGGTTTGCAGGGGATTAAACAGGTCTAACAATGCTTTCATTTTTGCTCCTTGGGACATTTCGTCCGCTTTGGCTGGGGCATACGGTATCGGAAATAAGGCAGGCCGTCTGAAAACGGCTTATCCGGCAACTGCACGGCTTGACTTTCCGATCGTACCTTTATCTTTTCGGGTTTCGGCTGAATATGGATGCCGGCACAAATGTCGGCTTTTCAGACGGCCTCACGTGGCAGAGGCCGTCTGAAACGGAACATTAATGGCGTTCCAAGTCGATATCCAAGCCCAAAGAACGGATTTCTTTGACCAATACATTGAATGATTCAGGCATGCCGGCATCAATTTTGTGTTCGCCTTTAACGATGTTTTCGTACATTTTGGTTCGTCCGTTTACATCGTCCGACTTCACGGTCAGCATTTCCTGCAAGGTATAGGCTGCACCGTAGGCCTCCAAAGCCCAAACCTCCATCTCACCGAAACGTTGTCCGCCGAACTGGGCCTTACCGCCAAGCGGCTGTTGGGTAACCAGCGAATACGGACCGGTCGAACGGGCATGCATTTTTTCATCCACCAAGTGGTGCAGTTTCAAATAATGCATCACGCCGACAGTTACTTTACGGTCAAAAGGTTCGCCGGAACGGCCGTCATACAGGGTGATTTGGGTTTTGGTGTCGTTAAAGCCCAATTTTTGTACTTCGGGGTCATCGCTTGGATAGGCCAAATCAAGGAAGGCTTTGATTTCAGTCTCATGCGCACCGTCAAATACGGGAGAGGCAAAAGTAGCACCGTTACGCAGATTTTGCGCCAATACCAAGATTTCTTCATCACTCAGTTGCGACAAATCTTCCTTATGCATATCCGGCCCGCCCAAGTCACCGTTGTACATGGTATCCAGGAATTTGCGGATTTCGCTTGCTTTGCGCTGCTCATCAAGCATACGGCCGATACGCTCACCGATGCCTTTGGCGGCCCATCCCAAGTGAACCTCCAAAATCTGGCCGATGTTCATACGGGAAGGTACGCCCAGCGGGTTCAACACGATATCTACCGGACGACCGTCTGCCATGTAAGGCATATCTTCTACCGGCAGAATGCGGGATACCACACCTTTGTTACCGTGACGGCCGGCCATTTTGTCGCCGGCTTGCAGACGGCGTTTGATGGCAATAAATACTTTCACCATTTTTTGTACGCCGGGTTGCAATTCGTCGCCCTGAGTCATTTTTTTCTTCTTGATTTCAAACAGGGTTTCCGCTTCTTCACGTTTGTCCTGTAGGCTGCCTTTAATCAATTCCAACTGTTTGGCAATGTTTTCATCGGCAACACGCACATCAAACCAATCGTGTTTACTGGGCAAGCCTGCCAGATATTCAGCAGTAATCTTACTGCCTTTAGCCAATTTCATTGGCCCGCCGTTGGCTTTTTGACCGACTATCATACGTTCGATACGATCAAATGCATCGTTGTCGAAAATTCTCAGTTGGTCATTCAAGTCCAAACGGTAACGTTTCAGTTCGGCATCAATAATCGCTTGGGCACGCTTGTCCCGTTGGATACCTTCTCGAGTAAAGACTTGAACGTCGATAACAGTACCGCTCATACCGGTAGGCATACGCAGCGATGTATCTTTCACATCGGATGCTTTTTCACCGAAAATGGCGCGAAGCAATTTCTCTTCGGGAGTCAGCTGGGTTTCACCCTTAGGCGTTACTTTACCCACCAACACGTCGCCGGCTTCCACTTCCGCACCGATATAAACGATACCGGATTCGTCCAAACGGCTTTGCATACGCTCGGACAAGTTCGGAATATCACGGGTAATATCTTCCGCACCCAGCTTGGTGTCGCGGGCAACGACATTCAACTCTTCAATATGAATCGAGGTATAACGGTCGTCTGCGGCTACTTTTTCGGAAATCAGAATCGAGTCTTCGTAGTTATATCCGTTCCACGGCATGAAGGCGATAACCATGTTCTGACCCAAAGCCAACTCACCCAAGTCGGTAGATGCGCCATCGGCCACCAGATCGCCACGTTGCAATACGTCTCCCGCTTTCACAGCCGGACGTTGGTTGATATTGGTGGATTGGTTGGAACGGGTGAATTTCACCAAATTGTAAATATCCACACCTACTTCGCCGGCAACTGCTTCGTCATCATGGACGCGCACTACCACGCGGTTAGCATCAACATATTCAACCACACCACCTCGACGTGCAACAATGGCCGTGGCACTATCCACCGCAACAGCACGTTCGATACCGGTACCAACCATCGGTTTTTCAGCACGCAGACAAGGCACAGCTTGACGCTGCATGTTGGCACCCATCAAAGCACGGTTCGCATCATCATGCTCCAAGAACGGAATCAAAGAGGCTGCAACTGATACTGCCTGACCAGTTGCCACATCCATATATTGAACCCGATCTGTTGTAGCCATGATGGTCTCACCTTTCTCACGGCAAGTGACCAAATCATCTACCAGATGACCTTCTGCATCTAATGCGGCATTAGCCTGAGCAATAACGAAGCGGCCTTCTTCAATTGCAGACAAATATTCAATATCGTCAGTTACTTTACCATCCACCACTCGACGATATGGAGTTTCAAGGAAACCGTAATCATTGGTGCGGGCATAAACTGATAATGAGTTAATCAGACCGATATTCGGACCCTCAGGCGTCTCAATCGGACAAACACGACCATAATGAGTCGGATGCACGTCACGCACTTCGAAACCGGCACGTTCACGCGTCAAACCACCCGGTCCCAATGCTGAAACACGACGTTTATGGGTAATCTCCGACAACGGATTAGTCTGATCCATAAACTGCGACAGTTGGCTGGATCCGAAAAATTCTTTAATTGCCGCAGAAACAGGTTTGGCATTGATTAAGTCTGTCGGCATTAAATTCTCCGACTCAGCCTGATTCAAACGCTCTTTAACCGCACGTTCGACACGTGATAATCCGCTACGGAATTGATTTTCTGCTAATTCACCAACAGAGCGAACACGGCGGTTGCCCAAATGGTCGATATCGTCTACTTCCCCATGACCATTGCGCAATTCCACCAATGTGGCGATAGAGGCAACAATATCCTCCACCCCCAAAACAAAACCACCTTTTTCTGCAGCACCGGCAAATGTCTCATTCAACAATCTGCCGTACCATGAAGCCTTTTGCTCAGGGGTTAATTTTTGTTCATATGTGCGAGTATTAAATTTCATTCTGCCGACACGCGACAAATCATAACTGTCTTCGTTAAAAAACAGTCTATTAAATAATAGCTCCACTGCTTCTTCGGTGGGAGGTTCCCCAGGCCGCATCATCCTGTAAATGGCAACCCTAGCAGCATGCTGATCAGCAGTTTCATCGGTACGCAAGGTTGCCGAAATATAGCCACCTTGATCCAAATCATTTATATATAGTGTTTGAATTTCTTGTACATTATTGATATCAAACTGCGCTAACAATTCTTCCGTAATTTCACTATTTGCAACCGCCAAGACCTCACCTGTATCGGCAGAGATGACATCTTTTGCTAAAGTTCGGCCCACTAAACTCTCTGGATCAACGCGCAACCTTTCCAAACCGGATTTTTCAATATCACGAATATTCTTTGCAGTAATACGCTTGCCAGCGGCAACTAATACATTACCCTCTTTATCGACGATATCAAACTTAGCTGTTTCACCTTTCAGACGGCCTGCAATTAAACTCGTTTCAACGCCATCTTTTAAGAAATAAAACGTTTCTTTATCATAAAATGTATCTAAGATCTGCTCATCGTTATAACCTAAAGCTTTTAACAGAATAGTCACAGGCATTTTACGGCGGCGGTCGATACGGAAATACAATAAATCCTTCGGATCAAATTCAAAATCCAACCAAGAACCACGGTAAGGAATAACCCGCGCAGAAAATAACAACTTGCCGGACGAATGTGTCTTACCGCGATCATGTTCAAAAAATACGCCGGGAGAGCGATGTAGTTGAGAAACAATTACACGCTCCGTACCATTGATAACAAAAGATCCGCTAGGTGTCATTAAAGGAATTTCTCCCATATACACCTCATTTTCCCGCACCTCTTTAATTACATCTTGTTTCGATGATTCTTTATCCAGAATAACCAACCGGATACGTGCACGCAGAGGGGCTGCATATGTTATTCCCCGCAACTGGCATTCAGCGATATCAAAAAGAGGCTCTCCCAAAATATAATGAACAAACTCCAGACGAGCATAACCATTATGACTAACAATAGGGAAAATTGAATTAAATGCAGCCTGGAGTCCCTCATCCATACGCTTATCATAGGAAGTACCCCGCTGTAAAAATTTAGCATACGAATCTAATTGCGTCGCCAGCAAGAAAGGAACATCAAGAACATTGTCACGTTTCGCAAAACTTTTACGAATACGTTTTTTTTCTGTAAAAGAATAAGCCATCCCAAAAACACTCCAAATAGTTGAAACTACTTAATATCAACACAATGCGGTCTATTTCGTCTCAGATGAGAAATACAACCCAAGGCTGTTAATTTACCTAAATTTTCATATAAAAATTACATTTGTGAAAATTTAGGTAAATATTTAACCTATTCAGTAAATACAATAAGGCTGGCAGCCAAGCTGCCAGCCCTTTACATATAAAAATTTTATTTGATTTCGACTTTAGCGCCAGCTTCTTCCAATTGTTTTTGGATGTCTTCAGCTTCAGCTTTAGAAACACCTTCTT
>ERZ773054.247-NODE-247-length-44167-cov-61.226061_pt1 | contig 44167 bp, 44 predicted proteins | sample MGYA00580630_ERZ773054 | MGnify/ENA primary metagenome ERZ773054 (study PRJEB29015, sample SAMEA2737994) | human oral metagenome | biome: human oral; feature: human-associated habitat; material: dental | place: China | collected 2115 ... | reverse complement strand
GCTTTGCGCTCTTCCAACTCGCGCAGGTATTGCAGCCGCTCGGCAAGCTGGCGCAGCTGCGTATCGTCCAGCCCGCCCGTGGCTTCCTTGCGGTAGCGGGCGATAAACGGCACAGTCGCGCCGTCGTCCAAAAGCTCGACGGCGGCGGCGATTTGCGCAGTGGTGGCGGAGAGTTCTTGGGAGAGGATTTGGGTGATGTTCATGGGGGTCCTTTTGATGGGTGCAGGCTGCTTTGGGGGCTGCCTGAAATTAAGGGTTTTCTGTTTTTTCAAAATAGCCCAGATAGCCGATTGAAGGTGGCAAATCCATATTTTCCAATTCTAAAGGATTGATGCTCCACAAACCCGCCAGCTGCGCGGGTGTTTCTTCATCTTGCGCGGCTATCCATTTTTCAAATACGCCTTCTTGTTCAAATTCTTCTTCGGATTCGATATATACAAGGTTTAAGGATTTTTCAGCGGCGGTTTGCCCGCCAAAATTTTCTAAGATACAGCTGTCAGAGGTTTCAAAACGCCGTATCCATTTTCCATCCTCCGCTTTTGCCCATGCCAGATAATCCGTTACACGGTAAGAACCGAAATATTGTACTTCTTTGAATTGGTCTAATAATGGTTCTGTCAGCATATTGAACGGGCGTTCCGGCTGGAGGCACGGCAGAGCCAAATGGCTGACAACGAACACCCAGCCGCGAATGCAGGGCGATACGAAAACGGGCTGCAGGCTGCTTTGATAGTCCGCCGCTTCCATGATTTGAAAACTGCTTTGCCAGTTGGCCGGCTGTATGTTTTGCAACGGCAGCTTTTCCAATACGGCTTCGGGCGAATCAGATTTGACCGCCAGCCAATTGGTTTTGAAACCGAATGACAGCGGCCGGTCTGGCTGTGTGTGGATTTCGGGCATCGTGGTTTGGTTTGCAGCTTGGCTTTCGGTTTGGCTTGATGATGCGAAACCTAATTTATTCAGCAATCCGGACAAAAAATTTTGCATGGTGTTTTTCCCTTTCAAGGCAATATTTTTCAGATACTTCATGAAGTAATTTGAGGCAGGGATCGTCTGAAAAAGCAAAAGGCGGATTATGCCACATCGTGATAGGGCTTTCAGGCCGTCTGAAGGCAAACCGGATGGCAGGCAAACGGTTTTACCGGGCGTTTCCGCCTTGCATGGCGATTGCCTGCATTTTTGATGGTGATGCGTAAAGGAGGTTTGTGCAGGATGTTTGCCATGTTTTTGAGCATGTATTTGGAAGAAAAGGCCGTCTGAAATATTTTTTCAGACGGCCTCTGTTTGAATTCTGTTTATTGTCAGACGGAATCGGCTTAGATTTCGGTCTGCGTTTTCGGTTTTACGCTGGTAACGATACCGTCTCGGCGGTTTTGCTGTTTCTGCCCTTTGCCGTTGGGAAGGATTTGTTCGACCTTCACGTTGGCCGTGCCGGTGTGGATAAAGCCGAGTTCTTTGGCGGCGGCTTTAGACAAATCCATCACGCGGTTGCCGTGGAAGGGGCCGCGGTCGTTGATGCGGACGACGACGCTTTTGCCGTTGGAGAGGTTGGTTACGCGCGCATAACTGGGGATGGGCAGCGTGCGGTGTGCGGCGGAGAGGGTGTTCATGTCGAAGCGTTCGCCGCTGGAGGTTTTTTTGCCGTGGAAGCCGGGGCCGTACCATGAGGCCTTGCCGGTTTGGCTGAAACTTTCGATTTTTTTGGTCGGCTGGTATCGTTTGCCGGCCACTTTGTAGCTGAGGTTGGCTGTTTTGTGCAGCAGCTCGGTTTTAACGACCACGTCGGGTTGGGCAGTGGCGGCGGCTTGAGCCGAAGTGTCTGCTGCGGGAGAGGCGCAGGCGCTGATTGAGAAGGCGGCAACCAGGCCGACGAATAAGTTTGGTTTGGTTTGAATCAAAACTAAATCCTGTTCCGGAGTTGATGAGGTTGGCGGCCGCAAATTCCTTTACGGCCTGTTTTTCAGACGGCCTGTCTGTATGGCAGCTTATAGGCCGTCTGAAAAACCGTTTTGCCGCCACGCTTCGAAAACGACGACGGCCACGGTGTTCGACAGATTCATGCTTCTGCTGCCCGCCTTCATCGGCAGGCGGATTTTTTGCCCCGCCGGAAGGCTGTCGAGGATTTCGGCAGGCAGGCCGCGGGTTTCCGGACCGAACAGAAAAACGTCGCCCGGCCGGAATGATACTTGGTCGGGACGTGTGCTGCCCTTGGTGGTCAGCGCGAAAATGCGGCGGCCGGAAAGGGCGGACAGGCAGTCGGCGAAGTTTTCATGCACGGTCAGGCTGGCGAATTCGTGATAGTCCAGCCCGGCGCGTTTCATTTTGCTCGAATCGAGCGGGAAACCGAGCGGTTTGACCAGGTGCAAATCCGCACCGGTATTGGCGCACAGCCGGATGATGTTGCCCGTATTGGGCGGGATTTCCGGCTGGTATAAAACGACAGTAAACATAAAATCAGTCACTTAAAACGGGAGGCACTATGCCCCTATGCGGCGCGGCCGTCAAGATTTTTGCATTTTGGCCTGGGCCAGCGTCCAGCAGTATAGGTTTCCAGCCCCCGCCCGCTTTAGCATTCGGGAAAGTTCGGCCAATGTTGCGTTTGTGGTCGCAACGTCGTCGATTAACAGCAAATTGCGTTTTTTAACATCACCCGCCACGCGGAACAGCCCTACCACATTTTTCTTCCGCCGCGCATACGGCAGTGTGCTTTGCGGCGGGGCAGGCCGTCTGAAAACGGTGTCTTCGGGCAGCAGTGGCAGGCCGTATCGGGCAGACAACAGGAGGGCGAGTTCGCCGCATTGGTTGAAGCCGCGTTCCACCAACCTCTCGCGGCTCAGCGGTACTGCGAGGATGCCGTCTATACCGGCATTGTGCAGCCAGGGCGGCGGTAGGGCGGCCATCAGTTCCGCCAACAAACGCTTCAAGGCTATCTGCCGCAGGTGTTTGAATTCGTGCAACAGGCCGCTGACGGGCGGTTCGTAATGCAGCGACGACCATAATTTTTCAAACGGCGGCGGTTTGCGCTGACAGCCGCCGCAGGGGGAAATGCCGTCGCCGATGCCGCCACAGCGCGGGCAGCTTTGGCTGCCGGCAACGGCCGAACGGCACAAATCGTCCAGGCAGTCGCGGCATATGCCTCCTGAAGCCGAAGCGTGGCATAATAAGCAGTATTCCGGCACACACAAATGCAACCATCGGGAAAGGATATTCATGAACAAGCATCTTCCTCATTCTGTTTACCTGATACACGGCTGGGCGGCAAACGGCCGTATATTCGACGGTCTCCGCCCGCTGCTGCCCGAAACCTGGCGGGTGCATACGCCCGACCTACCCGGACACGGTAACGCACCTTCAGACGGCACGTTCGACATCATGGCCGCCGCCGATGCGCTGGCGGCCGAAATGCCCGACAACGGCGATGTGGTGGGCTGGTCGCTCGGCGGGCTGGTCGCCCTCCATCTCGCCATCCGCCATCCGCACAAAGTCCGCCGCCTGTGCCTGACCTCGTCGTTTGCCAAATTCCTCGCCGCATCCGACTACCCGCAAGGGCAGAGCCGAACGGCATTGGACAAAATGATTGCCCTGTTCGAACAGGACTACCCGAAATATATGCGCCAGTTTCTGCAACTGCAACTGCTGAACACGCCGGACGGCGAGGAAATCATCGCCTCCGTTCTGCCCGACATGGTGAAAAACGGTGCGCCCGCCGCCTTGAAGGCCGCGCTTGACGCGCTCTCGCTTGCCGACGCACGCCCCTTCCTGCGCCAAATCCGCCAGCCCGTCTTGCTGGTTTACGGCGGGAAAGACAGCATCACCCCGCCGCGCATGGGCGAATACCTGGAACAACACCTGCCGTTTGCCGAATTGCAGATTATCGAAAAAGCGGCACACGCCCCCTTCCTCAGCCATGCCGCCGAATTTTCCGGCTTATTGAAACGCTTCTTCGGCTGAATATTTTTCAGACGGCCTGACAACCCCCCATCATCCGAACCATATGAACGATCACGACCCGACAGAACACCTTTGGCACCACTGGCCGCAGGCATGGTATCCCGTCGCCCGCGTATCCGGCTTTGCGCCCGGCAAAGTACACAACGGCCACCTGTGCGGCCGCAAATGGGTGCTTTACCGCGGAGAAGACGGCGTTTTCCGCGCCACGGACGCATTCTGCCCCCACATGGGCGCACACCTGAAAAGCGCGCGCGTAGACGGCTGCTCCCTGGAATGCGGCCTGCACGGCTGCCTGGTAGACCCCGCACAACAAACCGACACCGAACTGCCGCCCATCGGCAAAGGCTGCCGCATCGGCGCACAGGCCTGGCACTGCATCGAACGCTTCGGACTGGTCTGGCTGCACCCGCCGACCGCCGAACCCCCTCCCCCGCCGTTTGACGGCAACGGCCATCACTGGCTGACCGCAGGCCCGCGCCGCATCTGCGCCGACTGGCGCGCCATGATCTGCAACGGCTTCGACCTCTCGCACATGGCGATGGTGCACCAACGCACCGTAGACGGCGACCCGAAGTTCGAACCCTTACCCGAAGGCGGCCTCAAAATGACCTACCGCACCCGCATCCTGCCCAAAGGCGGCTTTTCCAGCTGGCTGATGCAGCGGCTGTCGGGCGGGCATATCGACTTAATCCACACCTGCATCGGCAGCAGCATCATGGTGCAAAGCCGCGTCGGCCGTTTCCGCACGTCAGGCGTTTTCGCCCTCCTGCCCGAAAACCCCGCCGGACACCCTCCCGAACAACGCAGCACGCAGGCCTTTGCCGCCATCGGCATCCCGCACGGCGCACCCCTGCACCGCCTGCAACTTTGGATTGCCCGCTTCCTCTACCTGGCCTTCCTGAAAAAAGACTTCGTCGTCGTCGAACACATGCGCCTGAAACTCGACGGCGCGGACGACATCGGCGTCAAACAAGTCGCCGCCTACCAAAGCAGCCTAAAAAGCATGTAAGGCCGTCTGAAAAAACCGCCTTGCCCCAACAAACATGATAGACCTCCACTGCCACTCCACCGTCTCCGACGGCGCACTCACACCGGCCGAAGTCGTCCGCCTCGCCCACGCCAACGGCTGCACCCTGCTCGCCCTGACCGACCACGACCACACCGGCGGTTTGGCCGAAGCCCGTACCGAAGCCGAAACCCTCGGCATCCGTTTTATCAACGGCGTGGAAATCTCCGTTACCTGGCGCAAACGCACCATCCACATCGTCGGCCTCGACTTCGACGAACACCACGCCCCGCTGCAAAACCTACTGTCCGAAGTCCGAAAAGGCCGTCTGAAAAGACTCGAAGCCATTGCCGCCAAGCTCGACAAAAAAGGCATCTTCGGCGCATACGAAGGCGCATTGGAACGGGCGGCCAACCCGGAAATGGTCAGCCGCACCCACATCGCCTCCTTCCTGCTCGACAACGGCCATGTCCGCAACAAACAGCAAGCCTTCACCAAATACCTCGGCGAAGGCAAACCCTGCTCCGTCCCCCACCAATGGGCCGAATTGGCCGACTGCGTGGCCGCAATAAACGGCGCGGGCGGCATCGCGGTCATCGCCCACCCCATGCGCTACAACCTGTCCGCCACCGCCAAGCGCAACCTGTTCGACGAATTCAAAGCCCTGGGCGGGCGCGCCATCGAAGTGCACAGCGGCAACAGCAACGCCAACGACCGCCACAACTACGCCCTGCTGGCGGAACGCCACGGCCTGCTGGCCGGCGCGGGCAGCGATTTCCACCGCCCCGGCGACTACGGCGGCGGCATCCTCGGCGCATGCCCCGCCCTGCCCGACCGCTGCCGCCCCGTATGGCACGCCTTCCGCACGCCTTATGCCGGCTGAAGCAATGAAAATTCAAGTATTCTGTTCTACCGCAAAATCCGCATAGTTATCAGCCATTATCTGGCCTTGGCTGCCGATGAGGTTTTTGAAGGCTTTGTCGAGTTGGATGAAAGTTATTTCGGCGGACACTGCAAGGGCAGTCTCGGTCGCGGTGTGGTAGGGAAAGTTGTAGTCTTCGGCATTCTGAAACGCAACGGACGGATCTATACCGTTGCAGTAGATAATGCCAAGTCCGATACTTCGATGCCTGTTATCAGACAGAAAATCATGCCGGACAGTATTGTTTATACCGATAGTCTGAGCAACTACGACAAGTTGGACGTGAGCGGTTTCATCCATTACCGCATCAACCATTCCAAGGAATTTGCCGACCGTCAGAACCACATTAATGACATTGAGAATTTTGGGAAGCAGGTAAAGCACGTCTGACGCAAATATAACAGCATTGACCGCAAATCCTTCCCACTGTTCTTGAAAGAATGCGAATTTCGATTTAACTTCGGCACTCCGCTCCGGTAGCTTCAAACCCTACGGGATTGGTGTGGAATTTAGGGCTAATCTACGTCAGCCCCTCTTACTAATCCTGTACGCAAATTCGCTATATTTACTAGGGCTATCCTAATAAGCTAGAATAGCCCATATATTTATAGTAGAATTTTAACTTAAAATTAGATTCATATGCATAGTAGGAAAACAGATGATAAATAATTACAAGCAACTATTATTAGAAATTGTCATGAAACTCATGACAGCATGTGCGTTAGGCTATTTTTCTATAGAAATCATCCATAACTATCAAAAAACCAATAATATCGTTTTATTACTTCTCTTGCTATCAGAAAGTATAACAATACTGTTAGTTATAGCCTCAAAATTTACCAACACAAGGGACTTTTCTCCATTAGCACTCATTGCAACAATGGCTGGTACGTTTTATTTTTTTGCAATTTCTTTACATGGCGGTGTAGCACTTATTCCCAATAATGTTTCTGCATTTATTCTTTGCGTTGGCATTTTCTGGCAATTATATGCCAAGATATATTTGGGACGCAGTTTTGGATTGCTCCCAGCTTGTCGATCGATAGTTGATACTGGGCCTTATAAATTAGTTCGTCATCCTATCTATTTTGGTTATTTTATTGGGCATATAGCTTTTCTTCTGAATAATTTCTCTTTGTGGAATGTAGAGGTACTAATTTTATTATATCTACTCCAATTCCTTAGAATGCACTATGAGGAGCAAGTCTTAAGCAAAAATGAACAGTATAGGGAATATAAGAAAAGGGTTAAGTATAGATTTATTCCTTTTTTACTTTAGCAGGATAAGATTAATGCTTATTGTCTATATAAATATACTGCGTTAATTTAAGGTATGCATAAGTAACTCAAGCAAAGACTTTTAAAAAATAATTGGGGCTGCCCTAGATAACTAGGACAGCCCCTAATATAATCAATAAACCAGTATTGAAAGTTTAGCAAAATTACCAAGCCCAAATTCCGCCAGTTTCTACAGCTTTCGTTTTGAATTTAACTTCTTCCAATACGGTAAAAATAGCAGGGATTAGTGTTAGAAGTGTCAATAGCCTATATCTGAAATTTGGTCAGTGCTTGGTAAACGAATGTGAGAGGCAGGCACCTTTATACGGTATTGTAGAATTGGATGAATCCTGTTTCGGCGCAAAACGTATCCGAGGAAAATGTGGATATGGAATGGGAAATAAAACCATCGTTTTAGTTCCGTAGAGGCTTTGCTGTCTTCGGAAAGCATCGTTTTCGGTATCTTAAATCGTGGTGGTAAAACTTATATCGAGATTGTTACCGATGCTTCCAAAACAACGCTGACAAGGTCATCAGAGACAATATCAAAGCTGAGGGCGTCAACAATATAGATGGATGGCTTATTTATCAAAGATTGGTTACCATGAGTTTTGTCAAATATTTCGAGATACATCACGGAGGTAACGAGTTTGCCCGCGATATGCAACATATTAACGATATTGAATCTTCTTGGAGGCATGTCAAGCATTGCTTGTTACAGGTTAATGATGCACCAATTAAAATATCAATATAACATCCAATCATTACTATCAAAATAAAGCATCATTGACACGTTTCATCTGTATTTCATTATCCAAAATACCGGCTCTTTGTAACAACTGTACATAAGATAAGATATAGGTATATTGTGCTTCAGCAAGTTGTTGTTCAGCTTCAGAATATGCCTGTCTAGCCCTAACCTCCTCAAGATTACTGCGCACACCTACTTTCTTCCCTAAAATTGTTGCCGCAAGTTTGGATTTTTCAGAATCTAGCAAACGTTGTTGCGCCATAAAACGGTAATAATTACTACGAACATTCTGATAAGCCTGTTTAACAGACAGCCTAATTTTTCGATCAATAGCAACCATTTGTTCTTTATTTTGCATTTCCCGTGCCACCGCTTCACGGATTTGGCTAGAGGTTTGCCCACCAGTATAAAGAGGGATATTTAATTGGATACCAAAGCTACCTCCTTTACTACGGTAATGTGTTTCTCTACCATAATAATCTTGCGTATTATGTCGACTTTGATAGCCTGCATTAAAATTTAGTTTAGGCAGACGACCACTCTTTGCAGCCTTCGAAGCTGCCTTTGCATTTTCCAACTCCAAATTTTGGCGTATCCATTCGGGGTTATATTGTTTAGCTAATGCCTGCCAATTACGTTCTTGTTTAATATCTGATGCAAAAGACTGTTGAAGCATTTTAATTGGACGCACCTTTGAAGCATCCAATCCAGTTAAATCGGTTAATCTATTTTCTGCTAAAATCAAATCAGTTTTTGTAACAATTTCTTTAGCCAATGCCGCATCGAACCCGGCTTTTGCTTCATAAATATCTACAACTGTCGCGGCACCTCGATCAAACATAGCTTTGGCTTGAACAAGCTGCTGTTTATGGGCATTTTTCTCATCCCGGATGGATACCAGTTTATCTTTGTTCAATAAAACGTCAAAGTAAGCTTGAGCCGTACTCAATAATAATTCATTTCGGATTTGTTTTAATTTCATATCGGCAGAATGTGCAGCCAACTTCCCTTGTTTATATCGTAACTGCCTAACGGGATCGTAAAGTACTTGATCAACCTGCAAAGCCCAGCCGTAACTATTAGTATTTGTGGAAAGTGAAGCAGGTTGTTTCTGATATTGGCCTGTTAATCCAATTTGCGGTAATAATGCCGAACGTGCCTGATATTGTTGCTCTATTTCTGCATCACGAGCATATTGTGCTGCCGCATAGTCTGCAGAATGAGCTTGCGCCGCCTGCCAAGCTTGTTTTAAGTCGAATGCAGAGGAAGGTAAAGCCGTAAACAAGAACAGATACGGGATGACTGATGTAGTTTGCATATCGGTTTTCCACAATGATTGCTTTCAAATCTTCCTTATCTGAAAAAAGAAGTTCATTTGAAAATAATCAACGTTCTTTCAAACTTTCATTAATTTTGGTTTGTAGAGGACTGAGCAGATAATCTATGACTCGCCGGCGGCCGGTTTTTATTTCCGCCGTTACATTCATTCCGCCTGTCAGATTTACGTCTTGTCCATCAATATTGATTCGATTGCTATCTAATTGTACTGTAACAGAGAAGACTAGCCCGAGATGCTCGTTTTCTATCGCATCATGACTCACGTTTTTTACTTTGCCAGACAAATAACCATAACGGGTATAAGGGAAGGATTCAATTTTGATGACTGCATCTTGCCCCACTTTAACAAAACCAATATCTTTGTTTGGCAGCAAAGCTTCCACTTCCATTTTTTCTTCATCAGGTACGATTATCATAATCGGCTGCGCCGCCGTAACCACACCACCGATGGTATGTGCCGCAAGCTGCTGTACCGTACCATCTACTGGTGATTTTAACGCCATTAAGCTTTGCCGTTGCTGTGCCCGTTTTGTTTGACTTTCAAGTTGCACGGTTTGTTCATCAGCTTGACGAATAGCATCCAATGTATCCCGTTTCAGAGTTTGGGCGTTGAGCAGACGAGTTTGTTCAGCCTGGCGAATGTTTTCTTTAATTTGCTGGATTTGGCTACGTTGCATAGCCAAATCGTTTCGATTTTGGATAGATTTACTTTCTTGCTCATAAAAGGCGTGACGGGAAATAAAATTTTGCACCAAGAGATCGCGAAAATCTTCCGTACGTTTATTCTCAATGAGACCAATTTGTTCAAGTTTTCGTGCCTGCGCTTCAGCAGCATGCAATTCAGCTTGGTGAGCACGTAAGGCCGTTTGGAGCTGCTCATCCTGCACCAACCAAGCTTGGTATTGATTCTGCGCCAATACTTGCGCTGCCGCAATTTCAGATTCAGGTAACTGCCATGCCACTGCTGTCTGACGATCGATTTGCGGCGGACGGCGTTGTTCGAGAGCAACCAATACAGCTTCCTGACGCAATTTACTCAGACGTGCGGCCTGCAATGCCTGCACGGATTGAGCATAATCGGAGTCAGACCCTATGCCTTCAAGCGTAACCAATACCTGTCCGGTTTTTACATGCTGCCCATTTCCCACGGTTATGGATTTGACGACGGCGGTTTCCAGTGGCTGTATGGTCTTGCTGCGCCCGCCGGGGACAGTTTTCCCCTGTGCAGTGGCTACGATGTCGATTTGACCGACAAGCGACCAAATCAAGGCCGAAAGAGCAAACAATATAATCAGCCGTGCCGCCCATTTCGGCGCGGGCGATACGGGGGTTTCCGTCAATTCGAGATGTGCAGGCAGGAAGGCACGTTCGTTTTCATTCCGTTCGGGCGGGTCAAGTTGGTCACGTACCGACCAAACGCTGCGCCAAACACTGATGTAGCGGGAGAAGAAGTCTCGGAATGCCTGATAACGAATACCCATGTTTTATCTTTGTTTTACTGGATTATATAATTTAGGCCGTCTGAAAAGTTGTCCCAGACAGCTTAAGTATTTTGCAATTGATGCAGATAGCGGTAATAGCCGTTTTCCTTTGCCAACAGTGTTTCATGCGTACCCTGTTCCACAATCTGCCCCTTGTCCATAGCGATAATGCGGTCGGCCATGCGCACTGTAGACAATCGGTGGGCGATAATCAGCACCGTACGATTGCGGCATATGGCGCGCATATTCTGCATAACCGCCCGCTCCGATTCATAGTCCAACGCACTGGTCGCTTCATCCAAAATCAAAATTCGCGGATTGCCAACCAAAGCGCGGGCAATCGCAATACGCTGCCGCTGCCCGCCCGAAAGTCCAGCACCCTGCTCACCGACCACAGTATCATAACCTTCGGCCAATTCCATAATAAAATCATGCGCGCCGGCTAGCTTCGCTGCCTGAATCACCTGCTCCAACGACATACCCGGATCAGCCAGCGCAATATTGTCGCGTACACTGCGGTTGAGCAGCACATTCTCCTGCAGCACCACCCCAACCTGCCGCCGCAGCCACGCAGGGTCGGCCAAAGCCAAATCATTGCCGTCTATCAACACACGACCACGTTCTGGAACATAAAGCCGCTGTACCAACTTCGTCAGCGTGGATTTTCCCGAACCGGAACGGCCAACAATCCCCAGTACTTCACCGGCACGGATTTCCAAATTCAAATCACGCAAAATCTCCGCACCATCCGGCCTGTAGCGGAACGACACCCGCTCAAAAGCGATATCGCCGCGAATATCCGGCAGTGCAAGCCGCGAAGACGAATTTTCAGACGGCGTATTCAAAATATCGCCCAACCGCGCTACCGAAATGCCGACCTGCTGAAAATCCTGCCACAACTGCGCCAAACGGATGACCGGCGCAGCCACCTGCCCTGCCAACATATTAAACGCAATCAACTGACCGACCGTAAGCTGCCCGTCTATTACCAATCGCGCCCCCAGCCACATCGTTGCCACCGTAACCAGCTTTTGGATGAACTGCACACCCTGTTGTCCGACCACTGCCAACTTTGTAACCCTGAAACCCGAATGCACGTAGGCCGCCAACTGCTGATCCCAACGGCGCGTCATCTGCGGCTCTACCGCCATCGCCTTCACCGTGCCTACCGCCGTAACCGCTTCCACCAAAAACGACTGATTGTCCGCATTGCGGGCGAACTTCTCATTCAAACGCGACCGCAGCATCGGACTGACAAAAGCCGACCACATTGCATACAACGGCAGAGAAACCAATACCACCAGCGTCAGCCAACCGCTGTAATACCACATCACCAGCAGGAAAATAAACGAAAAACACAAATCCAAAACCGAAGTCATCGCCTGACCGGTCAGAAAATTGCGTATCTGCTCCAACTCCCGCACCCTCGCCACCGTATCCCCAACCCGGCGGCTTTCGAAATAAGCCAGCGGCAGACTTAATAAATGGCGAAACAGGCGCGCCCCGAGTTCCACATCGATACGCGAAGTCGTATGGGCGAAAATATACGTCCGCAAACCGCCTAATACCACATCGAATACGGTAACCGCCAGCAATGCCACGGCAATCACATCCAAAGTCGAAAAACCGCGATGCACCAAAACCTTGTCCATCACCACCTGGAAAAACAACGGCGTAACCAGCGCGAACAACTGCAGCACCACCGACACCGCCAGCACTTCCAAAAAGATACGGCGGTATTTGACAACCGCCGGAATAAACCAAGTGAAATCGAATTTTGCCAGCGTTCCCAGTACCGAAGCGCGTGAAGCCAGCAAAATCAGCCGGCCCGAAAAGCGCGCGTCAAACTGCTCCCGCGCCCACACTTCCGGCCGTCCCCGCTCGGCATCCTGCACCAGAAAGCGGTCTCCGTCCACTTTGGCTAACACAAAATGCCGCCCATCTTCACACCAGACCAAAGCAGGCAGGGCCAGCAGATGCAAACGCTCCGTTTTATGGGAAACAAATTTGGCCTTCAGACCTAACCCTTTTGCCGCCAACAGCCACTGCTCCAACGACAGATCCTCACTTTTACCATTGGCAAAACGATGCAGAATATCGGCGGAATTGGCTGCGATGCCATGATAATGAGCGAGCAAGATTAGCGCGGAAAGAGCGGGCTGATTAGACATGGTTAAATTATAATCTAGGAAATTATTAAAAAATAATACTCCTAAAATTTTAGAAAAGAATTTAAAAAAAATTTAAAATTTATTTGTATAATATACATATGAAGTGATAATATGTCAAGAAGTAGGATTTATTGTAAAGTTTCCAAAGCTAAACTAAATTGGGAAATAAACAAGCCCTTTTTCAGGTCTACCTATTAGTCTCAACCACCTATTCTTTACCCTCTAATTTTTATTCAACAGGAGCAATTTTATTATGGGAAATGTAGTAAAAGATTTTGCCAACTCTGGAGCGCAGATTGCAAAAGCTAGTGACAACATAAAAGATGGGCTTTCTTCATTATTAAATCCTTCCAGCTCCAATTTAGACAGGGCTGAAGGGATGCTGAATGTTGTATCAGGAATTGGTGATTTTGCAGAAGCAAGAGGAAAAGAACTTAGCATTGGCAAGAAGGCAGATAATCTGTTGAAGGCTAAAGAGTACTACGACCTTGGAGAGTCAGCGTCCAAAGTAATAAAAGATTTTAATAAAGGTGAAGTCAACATTAAGGAATTATCAAAAACGCTTGCCAAAGGTTCTGAATTGCTCGCAGATAGACTTCCTCCTGCTATTGGTGTACCATTAGGGGAAGTTGCCAAATACGTTTGGGATAAAGCTGATAAACTTCCTGATGGCAACAACATGTCAAAAGAAGATTTCTTTAATGCAGACAACTGGAAGGGTTTTGCAGGAGAGCTGGCTGAAGATTGGTCAAGAACGTTTTGGGATTTATTTCCTGACTCCATCAATCCATGGAAACAACGCGATGGTATAGATGGTAAATATCATATAGTAGATCCCCTTGCTCTAGATTTAGATGGCGACGGTATAGAAACTATATCAGCCGCAGGTTTTTCAGGCAGTCTATTTGATCACAATGGCGATAAAATTCGCACCGCCACAGGCTGGGTGGCTGCCGATGACGGCTTGCTCGTACGTGATTTAAACGGCAACGGCATTATAGACAACGGAGCAGAACTTTTTGGTAATAACACCAAACTGGCAAACGGATCTCTTGCGCAACACGGTTATGAAGCATTAGCAGAGCTTGATTCAAATGGCGACAAAATCATCAACGCAGCCGATCGCACATTCAAAACTCTTCGCGTATGGCAGGACCGTAATCAAGATGGTATTTCCCAAGCGAACGAACTACGAACCCTTACCGAGCTCGGCATTCAGTCTTTAGATATTTCTTACAAAGACATTGATAAAAATCTCGGTAACGGCAATATTTTGGCGCAACAAGGCAGTTACACAAAAACAAACGGTACAAAAGCGCAAATGGGCGATTTACTTTTAGAAGTTAATACCCTATATAGCCGTTTTAAAGACAACGTAAAAATAACCCCCGAGCAAGCAAAAGCTGCAAATCTTTCAGGTATTGGTCGCCTACGCGACCTACGCGAAGCTGCCGCCCTTTCAAACAGCCTCTCTACAGTACTAAAAGCATACACAACAGCCAATACCCGCGAAGCTCAACTCAAACTACTTGATTCATTGGTGCTTAACTGGGCAAAAACTGATCCTCAATGGAATGACAAGCCAATTACATTTAATACTTTCGCAGTTGGTATCCGTACAAAAAATGAAGGCGTGGCACTCACTCCAAACCAAGTTGCCCAGCTCGCGAAAATGCCTCCTTTACCTGAAAAAATTCAGGCGGCCATAAACGCCGCCCGCGAACGCATAGCAATTCTGGATGCCTATAGCGGCGAAAACACCCGCCAGATGTTTATCCGCAACGAGGCTGACGCTCAGCGTATCCTTAAACTTACCAACGAGACCTATCAAAAACTTAGTGAAAGTATTTACACGTCCCTCCTATTCCAAACTAGGCTGAAACCTTATATCAACCAAATCAGCTTCAAACTGGAAAATAACCAATTTAAAATCGATTACAACGGCCTAACCGCTGCCTTTAACCAAGTACAAAAACAAAATCCGCAAAAAGCATTTGTCGATTTGGGAGAAATGTTAGCCTATGGCCGCCTGAATGACTGGCATACAGGCCGACAGTTAATGGAACGTTTCATTGAAATCGCCCGCAATAATGGTCTTTTGGAGCAATATAAGCAACTCTTGGGTAACAACACCATTGCACTGCTTACCCGAACCAACGGTGGAGACGGGGACGATGTCTTACAAAACGTCAATTTAGGTGAAAATAGAAATATTAGTCTCCATGGTGGAAACGGCAACGACACCCTCATCGGCGGTGCGGGCAATGACACCCTCAACGGCGGCAACGGTTCCGATACCTATGTCTTCGGCAAAGGCTTCGGTCAGGATAGCATCAGCAACTATGACTCCTCTGTCGGCAGAACCGATACCATACGCTTCACCGACGGCCTCAAGCAGGAAGACTTCAACTTTACCCGCTCTTCTAGCGACTTGGTCATCGCGGCTAAAAAAGGAACCGACAAGGTTACTGTATCAGGTTACTTCGACCAAGACGGCGCCGGCAATTACCGGATAGACCGCATCGCTTTCAGCGACGGCAAGGTGCTCGATGTTGCCGCCGTCAAAGAATTGGTCACACTTGGCACGTCCGGTGACGATAGGCTTTATGCCTACCATGCGGGAAGCTCGTTAAACGGCGGCTTGGGTAACGACTACCTATACGGCGGAAACGGCAACGACACCCTCAACGGCGGCGAAGGTAATGACTATCTGCGCGGCGAAAACGGTAACGACAACCTCAACGGTGACGTGGGTGATGACAACCTTGGCGGCGGTGCGGGCAACGACACCCTCAACGGCGGTGCGGGTAATGACTATCTGTACGGAGAGGACGGCAACGACACCCTCATCGGCGGTGCGGGCAATGACACCCTCAACGGCGGCAACGGTTCCGATACCTATGTCTTCGGCAAAGGCTTCGGTCAGGATAGCATCAGCAACTATGACTCCTCTGTCGGCAGAACCGATACCATACGGTTTGAACATCTTCGTGCTGAGAATGTTTTATTTGAGCGTTCTGGTTCTGATCTACTGTTAAAAGAGCGCAATGGAAATAGCTCTGTAAGGGTTATGTCTTATTTCAGTAACCGTAATTATGAAATCGACCGCTTTGAGTTTGCAGACCGTACAATTAGCACTCCAAACTTTACTGCCCAGCTTACTGCAGCTAATAATATGATACAGGCGATGTCTGTGTTTGGCAGTGGTTCAGCATCGGCTTTGTCGGGTGTAGGTACAGAGATAACGGATAATCGCCCACTATTAGCAGCTTCCACAATATAGTGTGATACTAGGTTATTTGTGTTAAAAAGGCCGTCTGAAAACCATTGTTTAGGTTTTCAGACGGCCTTTCTTTATAAAGCCCCTGCTTCTTCGAGTACGTTTTGGGCGGCGAGTTCGGCCGTGTCGCGGCGCAGCATGTGGTGCAGTTCGTGAAAATCGCGCTGCAGGGCGGCGCAGTCTTCGGGCGATTCGTACCATTTGATCAGCGCGTCGGCCAGCAGTTGCGGTTTGGCGCGGCTTTGCAGCAGTTCGGGCACGGCCTCGCGCCCCAGCAGGATGTTGGGCAGGCCGACGTGCGGCACTTTGATTTTCCGCTTCACATAGGCGTAGGTCAGCGGGGAGATTTTGTAGCTGATAACCATCGGGCGTTTGCACAGGGCGACTTCGAGGGTGGCGGTGCCGCTGGTGACCAATACGGCGTCGGCGGCGGTGCAGGCCAGGTCGGCATGGGCAGTCATCAGTTGTATGGGCAGGTGTTTGAACCGCTCTTCGGCCAGCAGGGCGGTCAGGCGGTTGCGTGTGGCATGGGTGGCGACGGGCAGCAGGAAGCGGGCGGCGGGGTAGCGTTGCAGTATGAGTTTGGCCGTCTGAAAAAATATCGGCGCCATGTAGTCGATTTCGCTGACGCGGCTGCCGGGCAGCAGGGCGAATACGGGAGTGTCGCCGTCAAGTTTCATTCTCTGCCGGGCGGCGGCGCGGTCGGCTTCCAGCGGCATGGTTTGCGCCATCGGGTGGCCGACGAATTCCGCCCGTCCGCCCGCGTCGCGGTAGAGCTGCGGTTCCATCGGGAAGAGGCAGAGGACGCGGTTGGCCTGGCGGACGATTTTATTGACGCGCCCGCGCCGCCATGCCCAAACGGAGGGGCTGACGTAGTGGACGGGGGGGATGCCCATCTGTTTGAGTTTTTCTTCGACGTGGAGGTTGAAGTCGGGCGCGTCGATGCCGACAAACACGTCCGGCCGCGCGGCGCGCATTTTTTCAATCAGGCCTTTGCGGATGGAGAGGATTTCGGGCAGGCGTTTGACGACTTCGGCAAACCCGCGCACGGCGAGTTTTTCCTGTTCGTAGAGGCTTTCGAAACCGAGCGCGGTCATGCGCGGGCCGCCGATGCCGGTAAAACGGGCGTTCGGACAGCGGGCGCGGATGGCTTCCATCAGGTGCGCGCCGAGCAGGTCGCCCGAGGCTTCGCCCGCGCACAGGGCGATGAGGGGGGAGGTTTTGTTCATGTGTTCGGAGGATGTGTTTTTGTTTGACTGTCTGAATGGCGGCGTACCGCCCGAATGCGGTTGAGGCCGTCTGAAAGCACGGTTTTGGCCAAACCGATGTGTTTTTCGTGCTTTCAGACGGCCTTTTGTTCAGGCTTTCAAGCCAACCGCCGCTGTAGTTCCGCCGCCAGTTCGCGGTAGGCCTGCGTGCCTTTGGCTTTGGCATCGTACACCAGCGCGGGCATGCCGTGGCTGGGAGCCTCGGCCAGCCGCACGTTGCGCGGGATGGTGGTGGCGAAGAGTTTGCTGCCGAAGTGCTGTTGCAATTGTTCGCCGACTTCCGCCGCCAGACGGCTGCGGCTGTCGAACATGGTACGGACGATGCCTGTCAGGTCGAGCTTGGGGTTGATGGCCTGACGGATTTTGCGGACGGTGGCCACCAGGTCGGAAATGCCTTCGAGCGCGTAGTATTCGCACACCATGGGCACGATCACGCCGTCGGCGGCCACCAGCCCGTTCAGGGTGAGCAGAGTCAGCGTGGGCGGGCAGTCGATGAGGATGAAGTCGTAATCGTCCGCCACTTCGGCCAACGCGTTTTTCAGCCGCATTTCGCGGGCGATTTCCTGCACCAGTTCGACTTCCGCCCCGGCCAGCGCGCGGTTGGCGGCCAAGACGTGATAACCGCCGCTGCCGCCGGTATCGACTGCCGTTTTCACGTCGGCCTCGCCCAGCAGGACATGGTAGACACCGTACCGGATGGCGGTTTTGTCCACACCGCTGCCCGTGGTGGCGTTGCCCTGCGGGTCGAGGTCCACCACCAGGACGCGGCGGCCGTCGGCGGCCAGCGAAGCCGCAAGGTTGACGGCGGTGGTGGTTTTGCCCACGCCGCCTTTTTGGTTGGCAATGGCGATAATATGTGTGCTCATGGTTTGGTCGGCCCGTTTGTGTTTCGAAACGGCGGATTGTACCGTTATTTGCCGCCGCCCGAAACAGAACGCGCAAGGCCATCTGAAAGACGGTTTCAGACGGCCTGCCGTTTCTTTATAATGACGCGGCTTGATACCCGCACCCACATCCCTGAAAGGAAAGCCCCATGAAGAAATACCTGCCGGTTTTGCTGCTTGCCGCCCTGTCCGCCTGCGGCGGCCAACCTGCCGAAAATGTCGAACAGCCGCCGAAACCCGAATTTACCGTCAAATTCCTCGATATTTCGGTGCTGGTGCCGAAGCTGCCTTTGGGCGAACCGAAAATCAGCGAGGGGCAGGACGGCGAAAAAACCTACCGTTATCCGATTAACGGCCTGCCGGAAGACAATTTTGTCGAAATCAGCGGAAAATTCCCGGAAAACATGCATGCGGTTAACGGCCGGTGTATGGAAGACCCGGCTGCCGGTTGGGCGCAAGGCGGCGTCTGCCGCGATCTGTTCGACAAACTGACCGCCGCCGTAACCGCCAAGCCCGACGTTATCGGCAACTACCTGCTCAGCCACGGCGGATTGCAGCCCGTGTCGGAACAACGCGCTTACGGCACGGTCTTCGACGGACGTTTCGTGTTCGAAGTGGATCGCAAAGGCATGTTCTCGCTGCGCCGCCGCTAAACGGTTTGAGGCCGTCTGAAACCTGTTTTCAGACGGCCTTTCCATCACAGCAAGCCCTTGCCTAAACCCAACCGCCCGCCGAACGGCGGACAACCGTCCCGAAAACAGGCAAACATCCGACCCCGCACGCGGCCAAGCCCTTCACCGGCACACAGGCCGTCTGAAAGCACCCGACCCGCATAGCCGAACGCCGTTCCGGCACAATAAAAACACCACGAGGCTGAAACCATGATGCCAAACCAAACACCCGACTCCGTCCTCCATCTGCTGACCGCCCGCCTCGCAGCCCGAGGTCTTACCGTCAGTTGCGCCGAATCCTGCACCGGCGGCCTGCTGGCGGCGGAATTCACCCGCCTGCCCGGCAGCTCCGCCTGGTTTGAAACAGGCTTCGTTACTTATAGCAACGAAGCGAAACAACGTCTGTTGGGCGTTTCCGCCGACAGCCTGCGGCAATACGGCGCAGTCAGCGAAGCCGTGGTGCACGAAATGGCGGCGGGGGCACGGCAGGCGGCGGATGCCGACTACGCCCTCAGCATTTCGGGCATCGCCGGCCCGGACGGCGGCAGCCCCGAAAAACCCGTCGGCACCGTCTGCTTCGGCCTTGCCGACCGTCAAACCACCTATGCCCGCACCGCCCGCTTCAACGGCAACCGCGACGAAATACGGCGGCAGGCCGTCGATTTCGCCCTCGCGTTCCTCAACGAAACCCTGTCATCTGCACAATAAGCAGGCAGAAATGTGATATTCATATTTATTTCGAAAATTTAACGGTTTACACCCGATTTTATACTAGACTTTCCCCACACAATCCCTTACCATCCGCCCTCTTTTTTCAGTATCACACACCACCACACACAACCATGCTCGATAATTACCGGCTGCCGGCCCGTTGCGCCGTCGTAGCCACGTCTACAAGTTCCCTTGACGAAATCGCATCGGATGACGACCTGCTCTACATCCTGCGCCTCAACATCCATATGGACGGCATCGTCTATTCGGACGGCTTGGACCTGCACCCCGATGCCTTTTACCTCTGGCAGATGGAAACGCCGGACGACGCGGCCACCACTTCGCCGCCGGCGGAAAAAGCCGTCAGAAGGCAGTTTGCCGAACTGCGCGACCTCGGCTACCGCGAGGTCATCGTTACCACCTTAAGCAGCAAAATCAGCGGCGCGGCCGACATCATCCGCAAAGTGGCGGTGGAAATGGCGCGCGAAATCACCGTTTACGTCGTCGATACCGGCACGGCCTGCATGCCCGAAGGCCATTTCGCACTTGAAGCGCTGAAACTGCTGCACCTGGGCTTTGCCCCCGCCGACGTCGTAGCGCACCTCGAACGATTGAAGCCCACCGCCGAAATCATATTCAGCGTGCACAACACACGCCAACTGCGCCGCCAAAGCCATCTGAATCCGACCGAAAAATTCTTTGCCGGACTGCTTGACCTGAAGCCCGTCCTGCGTTTCCGTGACGGCGAATTTTCACGGCTCGATGTCGGCAGAAACACCGAAAATACTTTGGATGCCTTGGTCGATGCCGTCAAAAAGCAGACTCACGGCAAACACGTCCGCACCTACGGCCTCTACGGCGGCAACCGCGACCTTTACGAGCAGTTGGCACAAAAGCTGAAAGACAAAACCGGCTTGAAAATGAACGGCTTTCCGATTTCGCCCGTTATCGGCGCGCACCTCGGCCCCGATGCCGTCGGTGTCGGCTGGGTGGAAGAATTGATGTGATTCCCGCCTGTCCGGCACCATCGTAGCAGCCGGCACTGTTCCCTAATCGTCAAAAGGCCGTCTGAAAATGTGTTTTCAGACGGCCTCCATCTTTCCGGCATCTTTATTTAATCATCGAAACAGGCTTCATACAGCGGCAGCAGCGCGCGCACCGTATCCGCAATCCAGGCCGCGCTGTTGGTTTTGCCCAAATCGGCGCGTTCGATGTGGCGGCCGATGCAGAAGAAATCGTCTTTGCCGTCCAACACGGGCACGCCGCTTTGCGCCACGGTCGGATAATCGGCGTATTCGTCGTCCGCACCGTGCCAAATATCGAAAGCCGCATAGCGTCCGGCTTCCAAAACATCCAGCCAGCGGTTGTACTGCGGCAGGGCGATAGGCGAAACATCGGCCTTGTAGCAATGCCAGTCCAGGCTGACGGTCAGGCGGCGGCGGTTGAGCAACACCGACAAAATCGCCGCCGCATCACTGTATTGCGCGTATTTGAAATAGGCGAAAAAATGTGCCCGCACCTGCCAGCCGTTGCACCAGCGTTCGATGTGCGGCGGGGCGAACGGCGCACCCAAATCTTCCGCCACCTGCCGAATCAAGGCCTGCCAATCCTGCCACGCCGCCTTGTAGTCGGCTTTGATTTGCGGAATCGACTCCGGCTGGTATTTTTTCAACTGGGAAAACTGGTAAAACGGGATGTCGAACAGTTCGCTGTGTTTCGGCGTCAGCATGATGCCTGCTCCTTTTGCGGTGAATTGAAACGGCCAATATCCGATTGCCGCCATCGGCTTGCGGCAGTCCTGCATATTTCCGGCAACCTAAGCCCGGATTCCTGTCTGCGCGGGAATGGCGGTACGGCTTTACTATGCCCTGTATCGGTTCTGCGGCGGGAGGGCCGTCTGAAAACAACTTTCAGACGGCCTCTTCCTATTCTTCCGGCAGTTCCGCCGAACCCATGCGTTTCAAAATGATGTTGGTTTTGGCGCGCAGGCGTTTGCTGTTCGGGTTGTCGGCGTAGAACAACGGGGCGGGAACGCGGGCGGCCAGGGCGGCGGCCTGTTGTTTGCTCAGGGTGGCGGCAGGTTTGCGGTAAAAACGCTGTGATGCGGCTTCCGCGCCGAATACGCCGTAATCCCATTCGATAACATTGAGGTAGAGTTCGAAGATGCGGTCTTTGTCGGTGGTGGCTTCGAGCATGGCGGTGATGGCTGCTTCCTCGCCTTTGCGGATGTAGCTCTGCCATTCGTTGAGGAACAGGTTTTTGGCAAGCTGCTGGCTGATGGTCGAGCCGCCGCCTTTGATGCGGCCGCTTCGTTCGTTGCGGCGCATGGCGTTGCGTATGCCGTTCCAGTCGAAGCCGCCGTGTTCGGCAAAGGCCGCGTCTTCCGAGGCAATCAGTGCCTTTTTCAGATTGACGGAGATGCGGTTATAGGGAACCCAGCGGTAGTCCAAGGCAACTTCCCGCCCTTCGCTGCGGAATTCGTTCATCCGCATAGTCATAAACGCGCTGTGGTGCGGGGCGACGGCGCGGTAGGTCAATATGCTGCCGTAAACATAGGCGTTAAACAGGATAAAGGCGGCAAAAGGTAATGCAATCAACCATTTCAACATTTTCAGACGGCCTTTCTCAACGTTTCGATAACGGGTTCGACATCGGGCGAAAACCCGCGCCACAGGCGGTAGGATTCGGCGGCCTGGCCGACCAGCATACCGAGGCCGTCTGAAACCTTGTGCGCGCCGTTTTGACGTGCCAGACGCATAAAGGCGGTCGGTTCGCGGCCGTAAACCATATCGTAGGCCAGTTCGCAATGTTCGAAAACGGCGGGGGATACATCGGGGGCTTGTCCGTTCAAACCGCCCGACGTGCCGTTGATGACGATATCGAAGCCTTCCGCCGCGTCTGCCAAAGCGCAAGCCAGCACGCCGAATTGTTCCGCCAACTCATGTGCTTTGGACGGCGTGCGGTTGGAAACGGTAACGGCGGCAGGTTCTTGCGCCAGCAGCGGTTGCAGCACGCCACGCACCGCGCCGCCCGCACCCAGCACCAAAATCCGTTTACCGCGCAGGGAAACGTTTTGGCGGGCGATGTCCCGCACCAAACCGACGCCGTCGGTGTTGTCGGCTTTCAGACGGCCGTCTGAAAGCGGTATCAGCGTATTGGCCGCCCCTGCCGCTGCGGCGCGTTCGGACAACTCGTCCGCCAACGCGAAGGCTTCGGTTTTAAACGGCAGGGTAACATTCGCCCCCGCGCCGCCCGAAGCGAAAAACGCCCGCACCGCCGGCGCAAAGCCGCCGATGTCGGCCAAACAACGGCCGTATTCGATTTCCACCCCTTCCTGGGCGGCAAACAACCGGTGGATTTCGGGCGACCTGCTGTGGGCAATCGGATTGCCGAACACGGCGTATTGCGAAACGGATGTCATGTCTTTCCTTTGCAGACGGTTTTCAGACGGCCTCAGCCTGACGGTAGATTTTCTTATCGACCCAATACACCAGCAACAGCACCGGCAGGCCGATCAGCGCGGTAAACAGGAAAAAGCCCGGGTAGCCGATTTTGCTCACAATCGTGCCGGAATAGCCGCCCAACGTTTTCGGCAGCAAGGTCATCAGCGAACTGAAAATGGCGTATTGTACGGCGGTGAAACGGATATTCGTCAGCGAAGAGAGGAAGGCGACGAACACCGCGCCCGCCAGCCCGGAAGCCAAATTGTCAAAACCGACCGCCAAATACATAAATACCACGTCGTGCCCGCGATAAGCCAGCGTGATGAACAACAGATTGGTGGCCGAAGCCAGCACCGCACCGGCCATCATCATCTTCATCAGCGAAAACCGCTGCGACAGCAGCCCGCCGAGGAAACCGCCCGCCACTGCCATCACCACGCCGAAGGTTTTCACCGCCGCCGCGATTTCGTTTTTGCTGAACCCCATTTCCTGATAAAACACATTGGAAATCACCCCGGCTACAATATCCGAAATGCGGTACAGCCCGATTAAAGCCAAAAGCAGCAGGGCCGAACGGCCGTAACGCCGGAAAAAATCGGCCACGGGCGTTACCCAGGTATCGACGGCCAACTGCTTGGGCACGATTTTCAGCCACACCAAAAACGCACCGGCCAGCCCCGCCGCACCCACCGACATCGTCAGGCGGGCCGCCTCAACCAGCAAGCCCAACAGCGCGTCGTCCTGCTTCGAAAACAAACCGCCGAACCAAGAAAACATTGCCGCAAATGCCGACACGGAACTGAGGAACAGCACAATCAGGCGCAGGCTGTCCGCCAAACTCCGCCGCTTGTCCGCACGGGCGGCCACTTCCGGCTCGCGCATCAGCAAAACCGTCGCCATGCCCACCGCCATCACCGCCGCCATCAGCAAATACGTCTGCTGCCACGCGGCATACACATAATGCCCCGACTTCGACCCGAACGTTTCCGCCGCATACAGCGCGCCCGCACCGGAAACAATCATGCCGACGCGGTACCCCGCATTGTAAGTGGCCGACGTTACCAACTGCATCGCCGTATCGTCCCCCGCCGCCTCGATGCGGTAGGCATCGATAACGACGTCCTGCGTGGCCGAAGAAAAGCCGAGCAGCACCGCCGCCGCCGCCATCATCGCCAAAGCCCCGGGCTGCGCCGGATCGACCATCGCCATCCAAACGATGGCCGACGCCACGGCCGCCTGCGACAACAGCAGCCAGGAACGCCGCCAACCCAGCCGCCCCAAAACAGGCAGCGGCAACGAATCGATTAACGGTGCCCAAACGAATTTGAACGAATAAGCCAAAGCCGCCCAGCTGAACATCGTTACCATATCACGCGACACGCCGGCCTCGCTCAACCACAACGACAGGCTGGAAAAAATCAGCATAATCGGCACACCGGCGGAAAATCCGAGGAAAAACAGCACGACGGCCCGCGGGTCGGCATAAACGGCGGCGGCATGCAGCCAGCTGGAAGATTGTTTCATGTTGCGAATTTCAAAAAGCCGAACGGCGGAAGGCCGCATTGTAACAAAGGCCGTCTGAAAATTCAGACGGCCTTGCGGGTTTTAACTTTTGCCGGCGTTTCGTTCCGTTTTGACGGCCATACCGTTTTCACTCTGCCGAAGCCGCACTTTCAGACGGCTTATCCTGTGGCAAAATAAAGTTAAACCGAAGGAAGAGTCTTGTATCTACCGGCTTCCCGTCCCGTATGGCGGGAAAATAAATTCCCTCCAATGCCGCTTTGTGAGCGGCACGATCCAACCTGACGAACCTTTTAGACGGGACTTTTGCCGAAACGACCTTCCCTTCCGGCGAGACATGCACCGCTATGCGAACAGTCCCCTCCTCAGCCTCATAGAACGATACGGCAGGATAAGGCGGAACCGGCAGGAAATAGGCCTCGCCCTCGCGGTTTTCGCCCGGGCCGTAAAACAGATAAACATATTCGGCATAAGATTTCACCGGCTTGCAGACTGTTTGCCCGTCCTTTGCCGTTTCGCACGATTTCGGCGGCGTAAACCGCTGCTGTCTCGCATCGGCAACGGCCTGCCTGCGCAATGCCGGATTGCCCGACTTCCCTTCCTGCCACACGCGGCGTTTTACCCTGCCCTGCTCGTCTATATCGAGCAGCATGACCAGCTCGCCGCCCGTCGCGCCGTATCGGCCGCCTGCACGCTGTATGCCGAGAGGGCGGACAAAACAAAAATCGAAAAATATTTCATCATAACAATCACCTTGCACTTTTTATATCCAAACATGACGAAAACGGCGGACAATGTCATGCAGTCCGCGTACCTTTGTGCCGCAACACTCAAAAAAAGGGGGGCAAATAGTAAAACCATGCAAAAACGGCGCATGACAAATTCCTCAGATGTTATGTTGCAATGAAAAACGAAGGAGGCCGTCTGAAAAAACAATACTCTGCTTTTCAGACGGCCTCTGTTTGCGGGTTGCAAATGCCTTTATCCTTGGTATGGGTTTTCCACCCCGGCCACCAGGGCAGCAAGGTATTCGCGCAGCTGTTCCTCTCCGCAGCCCATCAGCAGGGCGTCCTCAAACGCATCTTGTGCCAGCTGGAAGAGTTCCGTCATGTTTTCGTTCATGACTTTGATTTTTTCGGTGCAGGAAACGATGCTGCCGTCGTCGCCGTACCATTTCGGCATGTCGGGCATGGCCATATTTCAGACTCCTCTATCCTTATGGTTTATCTGGTAAAACGACCTGAATCGTAGCGTTTCACCCTGCGGGCGGTAACGTATTTGCTGTTCCAGTATTTGTTGCCCAGGCTGGTGATTTCGATGCTTTTGCCGGTGCGCGGGGCATGGATGAAGCGGTTGTTGCCGATGTAGAGGCCGACGTGTGAGATGCGTCCGCGCGAAGTGCTGAAAAACACCATGTCGCCCGGCTGGAGTTCGCTGCGGCTGACCGCCACACCCATTTTCGCCTGCTCTGCCGATGTGCGGGGCAGGTTGATTTGCATGGTTTTGCGGAAAATGTGCTGCATGAAACCGCTACAGTCGAAACCGCTGCTGACGGATGTTCCGCCAAAACGGTAGCTGACGCCGAGTAATCCCATTGCATTGCCGATCAATTCGTCTGCTTCGCGGCGGGAAAGGGCGGCGGTACGTTTTGAAGAAGATTGGCTTGAGGCAGGCTCGGAAAATTCCACTTTCGGAGAAGGAGCGGGAGGGGCTTTTGCTTCCTGCCGCCGTTCTTTTTCCGACTGCTGTTTGACCAGTGCCTGCATGCCGTCTTCGTCATAAGACTGGCGGGGGGCGGACGGAGTCTCCCGATGCGCAGCTTCTTGGCGGGCGGCTTCCCTTCTTGCCGCCTCGCGGCGTTTCGCTTCTTTTTTCGCAGCCTCTTGCTTTTTCAGGGCTTCTTGTTTGGCAGTATCGGCCTTTTTGTCCTTTTGTTTGCCGTCTTTCTTTTGGCTTTCTTGGTTTCTGCCGCCTGCTTGTGCTGCTTGTTTGTTTTCTTTTTTGTATTTGCCAGTTCCTTTTTTATTTTTACTGTCTTTATTATCTTTTTTTTCTTTGCTGTTTTTGGCAGCCTCTTTTGGGGATTCTTTTTTGGCGTTGTTCTTTTCTTTTTCCTGTTTTTTGCCGCCTTTGGCATTGTCTTTTTTACTGCTTTCCGACTTTGCCCTGTCCTTCTTTTTATCGTCTTTTTTCTTGTCGGCCGGTTCTTTTTTGGCGTTGTCTTTTTTGGCTGCGTCTTTTTTGACGGTTTCTTTTTTGGCCGTTTTTTTATTGTCGGCGTAGGCGGCGGGAAGGGTTGCCGTCAATAGGGCAAACACCGTAAAGAAGTAGGTAAGGATTTGTTTCAAATGGGTCATGCTGTTGTTTCGCTTGCTTGTCGGCCCTGCTCTGCGGCAGCCTGCCGACGGTGTTGGTAACCATTTTTTTCAGACGGCCTCCTGTGCCGTCCGCGCGCAAAAATATGCTATGCTGGGCATCTGTCGAGCCGAAAGATACCACATAACCGCCATGATGATACCAACTTTACTCGCTATGCGCGATTTTTCGCGGCTGCGCGAAATCATTGCCATTCTGACCAAACACGGCTTGGGCGAGTTTGTGCAGCGTATCAAATTGTCGGGCAAAACGCCGTCTGAAAACCCCGATGCGGACAGCCGCTACATCCCTACGCCGCGCCGTTTCCGCCTGGCTTTCGAGGAACTGGGACCGACGTTTGTCAAGCTGGGGCAGATTTTGTCCACGCGGGTGGACATTTTCAATGCCGAGTGGATAGAGGAATTCGAACAGCTGCAATGCAACGTCGCGCCGATTGCCACGGAAGACATCGGCGCGTTGATTGAGGCGCGGCTCGGCCGGCCGATGGACGAAGTGTTTGCCGATTTGGACGGCGAACCGGTCGGCAGTGCGTCCATCGCCCAGGTGCACGGCGCGGTTTTGCGCAACGGCGAACGGGTGGCGGTTAAAATCAAGCGGCCGGACATTGAAAAAAGCATACGCGCGGATTTGCGTATTTTGAACCATCTGGCAGCCCTCATCGAAACGGAAATCCCCGAAACCCGCCGCTACCGGCCGGTTCAGATGGTTCAGTATTTTGCACGCAGCCTGGCCAGGGAAACCGATTTATCGTTCGAACTGCGCTATATGCAGCGTTTCGCCAATGCCTTTGCCAGCCATCCTTTCGTCCACATTCCCAAGGTCTATGCCGAGTATTCCAACCGCCAGATTCTGGTGCAGGAATATGTCGGCGGCACCCTCCTGCGCCATGCCGATATCGACCGGATGCCGTCTGAAACCCGCGCCATGCTGGCACGGCGTATTACCGACACCTTGTTTGCCATGATTTTGCAGCAAGGCTTCTTTCATGCCGACCCGCACCCCGGCAATATCTTCATCCGCGACGACGGGCGGATCAGCCTGATTGATTTCGGCCTGGTCGGCCACCTTTCCGCGCCAAGGCGGCACGAAATCCTTTCCCTCATCAAAGCCCTGGCGGAGCGCGATCCGTTTACCATGCAATATGTGCTGGGCAACTGGGCGCAGGGCGAACTGCCCGACGAAAACCTGCTGGGTGCCGACGTGCTGGAAATGCTGTTGAACTACGAAAACACGCCCGTCAGCGACTTACGCATCAGCCAAGTCATCAACGACATCACCCAAATCATGCGCGGCCACGGCCTGACGCTGCCCGCCGATTTGGTGATGCTGTTCAAAACGCTGGTTACCCTCGAAGGCGTGGTCAAACGGCTGGACGGCTCGACCGAACTCTTGGAACAGGCCAAACCCATCGTACTGGCCGAACTGAAACGCCTCGCCTCGCCCGACTACATCGTGCGGAAAAGCCGCAGGCAGCTGAACACCCTGCTGCAAACCGCCGACGAACTGCCGCAAACCCTCATCCGCCTGTCGCGGCGGCTGCAAAAAGGACAATTCAGCCTCGACCTCGACCTCAAACGGCTGGACGACCTCAGCCACCAGCTCGACCGCGCCACCAACCGCCTGACCATGGGCATCGTTACCGCCGCCTTGATTATCGGCTCCTCCATCGTCATGAGCGTAGACAAAGCCCCCGGCTTCCTCGGCCTGACCGGCTACCTGCTGGCCTTTGCCAACAGCCTGTGGATTATCTGGTCCATCTGGCGTTCGGGCAGGCACTAAGCGCGCAAACACCTATCACAAACCGTTCAAACCGGTTTTTCAGACGGCCTCCATGTAAACAAGCATCAAAAAACATCAAATCCTGCAAACGGCATTTTAAATTCACCCCCTTCGCCGCATATTGCCACTCTGTACACACCCAAACAAAGGAAAAAAACATGCTGGCCACCATCCTTATCGGTTTCGTCATCGGCGTTCTGGCGAAATTCCTCTACCCCGGCCGCGACAAACTCGGCTTTATCTTCACCACCCTGCTCGGCATCGGCGGCTCAGTGCTCGGCAGCTGGGCCGGACAGACGCTCGGCTGGTACGGGCCGGGCCAACCCGCAGGCTGGGTCGTCTCCACCGTTGCGGCAGTCGCCATCCTTGCCGTTTACAGCCGCATGACCGGAAAACGCTAAACCGCAAAAAGGCCGTCTGAAAGACCGTTTCCGGCAGAAGCATAATCGGAACACCGGACCTCCCGAAACGGATTGTTCAGACGGCCTCTTCGCCATTATTTGAATAAAAAAAGTAAAACCTTCGCATTTTCAAGACTTACTGTTACAATCCTCATCCTTATTCACCAACCCACACATAGGAACGACACCATGCAACATGATGTTTACGACTATACCAACTCGGCCATGGGCGTGCAGCGCAGCAGCGTTTTGCGCAAAACCTACGGCCTCTTGGCAGTGTCCTTCATCCCCTGTGCGCTGGGCGCATTCGCCGCTGCCGCCACGGGCTTCAACCTCTTCAGCCTCACCGGCAACCGCTGGGCGGGCATCATCGCCTTCTTCGCCTTCTTCTACGGCATGGTTTTCCTGATTGAGAAAAACCGCTACAGCAACGTGGGCGCAGGCCTTTTGATGGTTTTCACCTTCGGCATGGGCGCACTGATTTCCCCGCTGCTGCAATACAGCCTGAGCATTCCCGGCGGCGCGAACCTCGTCGCCACCGCAGCCCTGATGACTGCGGCAGTATTCGGCGTCATGTCGGTGATGGCGCGAAAAGCCAACGTTGACACCAACGCCCTCGGCCGCTTCCTCTCCGTCGGCGGCGTCATCCTGATGATTGCCGTGGTGGCCAACCTGTTCCTGCAAATGCCTGTCTTCGGACTGGCCATTGCCGGCGCATTCGTCTTCTTCAGCTCGCTGGTCATCATGTGGCAGGTGCGCACCGTCATCGAAGGCGGCGAAGACAGCCACATCAGCGCGGCACTGACCATCTTCATCTCACTGTACAACATCTTCCAAAGCCTGTTGCACATCCTGCTTTCACTGGCCGGTAACGACGATTAAGCCGTACACAGGATAAGATGCTTGAGAGGCCGTCTGAAAACGGAAAACCGTTTCAGACGGCCTTTTCGTTTCCAACCCGGATACGGACGCAACCGGCATCAGCCATGCAGAAATTCCGCCAAGACTGCGGCCATACCGCCGTACCCCGCATCATCCGCCATATTCCGTCCTACCAAAGCATTTCCGCTATAATCGCCGCCGGCCGGTGTTTTCAGACGGCCTCCATCCCCCTCCCATCCATACCGCCATGAAAATAGCTCCCCTGCTCCTGCTGCTTTTACCCTTCCACGCCGTATCCGAAACCATGCACGTTCCCGCACCGGTTTCGTTCGACCGACTGCCGGAAACACCCATCAGCCCCGAGCCGCCGCCCCAACCCGCACCACCCGCCGCCGTCCTTTTAGACGACAACGGCAGCACCCCGGAAGCGCAAATCAGCCGCGCACTGACCGAACAAGACTGGCCGCGCCTGACAAAACTGCTGCAAAAATACCAAACCCTGCCCGCGCGCGACCCCGTCCTCCACGACTACGCACTCGGCGCGCTCCGCCGCACCCAACTCCGCCACGATGAAGCCGTCGCACTGTATCGCGGCATTTTGGCGCAACAGCCCGACTTGGCCTATCCGCGTTTCGATTTGGGCGTCATGCTGTTTGAAAACAAACAATACCGCGAAGCGGCGGCGGAACTGCAACGCGCCAAACCCGGCCTGCAGCCCGACATGCAGGCACTGGCCGACCGTTATCTGGCAGCCATCAAAAAAGAACAAGGCTGGCAGCCCGAAATTTCCCTGCAATACGCCGCCACCGACAATGTAAACAACGCTTCCGAAGCCGAAATCATCGAATGGGACGGCAGGCAATGGCGGAAAACCGCCGACAGCCTGCCCCAAAGCGCGCACGGTATCCGCTACGGCTTGGGCGTATCGCGCGAAATCAACTTGGGCGGCCGCCACTTCGCCGCAGGCCGTCTGAACGGCGACGGCGTACATTATTGGGACCGCCACGAATACAACGAGCAGAGCATCCACCTAGCCGCAGGCTACAAAAACCGCTCCGTAACGCGCTCGTTCGGCATCCTGCCCTTTATCGAATACAACCGACTGGGCGGCGAACCTTACAACCGAGTATTCGGCGCACAGGCCGACTTTTCAGGCCGTCTGAACGACAAATGGCGCATCGCGCTCAACGCAGGCCGTATCTGGAAACGCTATCGCGAAGAACATACGGCGGCACGCTACGACGGCCACATGCCGTCGGCGGGCGCAACCCTGATATACGCCGCGCCGAAAAACTGGCTGCTGTTCGGCGGCGCGGACTGGTCGCACGACATCACGCGCGAAGCGGAACAGGCTTCCGTGCGCAAAAGCGTTCGGCTGGGCGTGTTCAAAACCTTTTCAGACGGCCTCGGCCTGCGCGCCAATCTGCGCTACTCCCGCCGTGTTTTCGACGCACCCGGCACACTGGTCTACCGATTCGTGCGCAAAGACCGCGAATATCAGGCCGGCGCATCCGTCTGGCACGAAAAATTGTCGTGGAAAGGCTTGGTGCCGCGCCTGAACCTGCAATACCTGAAAGTGGACAGCAATATGGGCGGCTTCTATTCGCGGCGGAATATGCAATGGTTTGTCAGCGTGGAGAAACAGTTTTAAACGTGCCCGGCACACCGAACACACGGCAGGTTCTCCAACGCACGAGACAGCAGCCACACAGGAAAGTAGGCATAAAAAGGCCGTCTGAAAAGTTGTCGCCGCACCGCAGCCACACTTTCAGACGGCCTTCTATATCGCCCTCGTATTTAAAACGCTTCGCCTACCTGCACGCCGCCGGCCAAATCCCTGTCGCCCGACAGTTGCTCCGTCAGCACACGCGCATGCCGGAAGGCTTCGGTTTGCAGCACGGCCTGCGCCTGCGCGGGCGTCAGCCCATTGGCCATGTATTGCCAACGCGCCGCCAACTGCGGATTGTCGGGCGCGACAAAATCGCGGCGCAGTTCGTCCACCAAATCAGGCCGGTTGCAAACCAGCGCGATATCGCAGCCGGCACGGAATGCCGCCTGTGCCCGCTGCGCGATGCCGCCTGCGGCAGCCGCGCCTTCCATGGTTAAATCATCGGAAAAAATCACACCGTCGAATTTGAGCCGGCCGCGCAGAATGTCTTGCAGCCAAACGGGGGAAAAGCCGGCAGGGCGGCTGTCGATTTGCCCGTACACTACATGGGCGGGCATGACGGCGGCCATGCCTGCGGCAGACAGTGCGGCAAACGGACGCAGGTCGTCCGCCTGTAATTCGTCCAAGCTGCGTGAGTCGTGCGGCAGGGTCAGATGGCTGTCGCCGCCGACGAAGCCGTGGCCGGGAAAATGTTTGCCGCAGGATTTCATGCCGCCGCGTTTCAGGCCGCGCTGTAATGCCAACGCCAATTCAATCACCACGTCCGCATCTTTGTGGAAGCTGCGGTTGCCGATAACGGCGCAATTTCCCCAGTCCAAATCCAATACTGGTGTAAACGACAAATCGATGCCGCAGGCAGCCAGTTCGGCAGCCAGCACCCAACCGACCGTTTCCGCCCGTTCTTTGGCGGATTCCGCCCCTTGTCCGTCCCACATTTCGCCCAATACGCGCATGGCGGGCAGGCGGGTAAAACCCGTGATAAACCGTTGCACGCGGCCGCCTTCGTGATCGACGGCCACAATCAGGGGCGGTTGGCGCAGGGCTTTGATTTCCTGCACGAGCAGGGTCAGCTGTTCTCTATCTTGGAAATTTCGGCGGAACAGAATCACGCCGCCGATGGCGGGATCAAGCAGGCGTTCTTTTTCTTCGTCGGTGAGTCGGAAGGATTCGACATCGGCCATCACGGGGCCGCGCGGCAGGGTTTTCGGCATCATGGTTTTCGGAGTATCAAAGATTTTTCAGACGGCCTGGAGGCCGTCTGAAACGGGTGGTCGGATGGTTATTGCAGGTTGAGCGCGAGGAACAGGGTGTTCTCGCCACGCTGGACGAGCAGTGGGATATTGTTACCCGCTTTTTCCAACGCGCCCCGCATCGAGGCTTCGTCCGTTACCGGATTTTGGCCGACGGACAGGATGTAGTCGCCGCGCTTCAATCCGGCCTGGGCCGCCACTTTGTCGGCCCGCAGCACCAGCAGGCGGTGTTTGTCGCCCGTGATCTGTTCGGCCAGCGTCAGTCCGATGTTGTCGAGGGTGAAACTTTGATTTTGCAAATTGGCACCGCCGTCGCCGCCGGTATGGCCGCTTCGGCTGCCGTTGTTTTTATCGGCATTGTCGAGCAGGATTTTTTGTTCGATGACTTCGCCGTTGCGCCAGACTTGGAGCGTAATTTCCTTGCCGGGAGCGATGGAGCCGACCATGACGGGCAGATCGTTGGAGGCGCGCACTTCTTCGCCGTTCACGCTGAGGACGACGTCGCCCTGCTTTAATCCGGCCTGTGCCGCAGGGCCGTCGGGCATGACTTGGGTAATCAGCGCGCCCATCGGTTTGCTGAGGCCGAAAGATTTGGCCAGGTTGTAATTGACTTCCTGAATGATGACACCCAGCCGCCCACGCTGCACTTTACCCGTGGTGCGGAGCTGGTCGGCCACATTCATGGCGACGTCAATCGGAATGGCGAAGGAAATGCCCATAAAGCCGCCGCTGCGGCTGTAAATTTGGGAATTGATGCCGACAACCTGCCCGTTTAGGTTGAACAGCGGGCCGCCTGAGTTGCCCGGATTGATGGCAACGTCAGTTTGGATAAACGGGGTGTAGTTTTCGTTCGGCAGGCTGCGGCCTTTGGCGGAAACGATGCCGGCCGTAATGCTGTTTTCAAATCCGAACGGCGCACCGATGGCGGCCACCCATTCGCCGATGCGGAGGGTTTTGACATCGCCGATTTTCACTGTCGGCAGGCCTTCGGCTTCGATTTTCAGCAAGGCAACATCCGACTGGGTATCCGAACCGATGAGTTTGGCACTGAATTCGCGCTTATCGTTCAATGTCACTTTGATGCTGTTCATGCCGGCCACCACGTGGGCGTTCGTCAGGATGTAGCCGTTTGCGCTGATAATGAAGCCGGAACCGAAATTCTGATCTTTGTCTTCATCGGGAGCTTGCAGTTGCGGGGCGTTGGGCACCAGGCGCTTGAAGAAGTCGTAAAACGGATCGTCTTCGGGGAAAGGGCTGTGGTCGGTTTGGTCGGCATTGTTTTCGGTTTGTTTGGTTGCCTGGATATTGACGACAGTCGCGCCTTCCTGCTCCATAAGCTTGGTAAAGTCGGGCAGCAGCATATCGACTTTCCCTTGGCCGGTCTGTGCCTCGACCGGCTTGGCAAAAACCTGCTCTTGCGGTTTGGCTGCCGGAACATCATTGTTTTTTTCTTCTTTACCGCAGGCGGTCAGTGCCAGCAAGACGGCAGCGGTAAGGGCGAGATATTTGTGGTGGCGGTTCATGTTTTACTTCCAATTATCCATAGGGGGAAACGGCAAAATTTTAACGGATTTACGGGTATTCTTCCAGAATGCGTAATCAAAGGCCGTCTGAAAACGGATTGTTTTTTCAGACGGCCTTTTGCCGTTACAGGTTTAATGTCAGAACAGGTTGTCCATGTCGGTTGTCTGCCGCTTGGGTGCCGGCTTGGCGGGCTTGTCTGCTTTAGGGGCAGGCTTGTTAACCGGCTCTACCGCAGATTCGCTGTTTTTAGAACGTTTGTTGATCGGCTCCAACGGTACTTCACTGCTGTTTGAAGATCGATTTATCGGCTCCAACGGCTTTTCTTGATTGGGCGATAGTTTTTCCTGCTTAATCTGATCGTCTTTGACTTTGTTGTCCTTCGCTTTCGGTTTGTTATTGGCCGGAGGAGTAACGGCTTCAACCGCCGTATCATCAGGCGCATCAGGCTTGGAAGCAGGTTCGTTTTTCGGCGTCTGCGGTACCAGCGGGTTGCCGTTATTGGCCGGAGCCACAGCTGATGCACCATTCGGCGACCAAACTTCCACTGTATTTTGTTGCTGCACAGGCTGACCCTGCGGCGGCTGCGGACGTTGCAATTCCAACCAAACATTGATCAGCAACGCCGCCACGGCAACGGCGAGAAGAAAGATAAAAAACCAGAACAATTTGCCGATGCTTAAAAAACTTTTCTTTTTAACCGGCTGATTTTCGGATGAGTTTTCTTCGTTCATTCAGGTTTCCTTCTAATGTGGGAGGAACCGTCTTGCAAGACGGTTGAAACTATATCAAGCTTTTGGAAAAGCAGGCTGCAAAACTGAGCAGCCTGCATCCGAATAGTATTTCTTTGCCCGATTCAAACATCGTTTGACGCTATGCTTAATTATTCGGCATATAACTCTGATAAAGGGTAACAACTTTTTGCACGCCGGCCGTTGTGCTGACCCTCTGTGTAACCGCCGCCTGCTCTTCAGGTGTCAAAATACCCATGACATAAGTAACGCCATCATAAGTAACGATTTTCACCCGGCCGGGATAAACGCCGTTCACACCCAACATCACGGTTTTTACTTTTGTCGTGCTCCACGTATCGGCAGAAATATTGCCGAATGAGCGAGCTTGGGGGGCGATTTCAATATAATTGTATACAGCCTGTGCAGACTGCTCGGAACGAGCCACTTGTTCGACAAAACGGCGCTCATCCTCTGTGGCAACCTTACCCAAAAGTAAAATATGCCGATTGTAGCTGACAATACTCAAATTCGGATTGTAACCCTCCAAATTATTATTCTGCTTGAGATAAGAAATAGCGGTATTCTTAACCCGCATTTCCATAATCTGATCGTCAGCCTGTGCGCCCGTAGTGCGACGGTCAATCACGGAAGAAGTGCCGGCTGCCGCACCACCGATAAGTGCTGCAGCGCAACCGCTCAGAAAAAAGGCTGTCAAAACAGTAGCCGACAATATTTTTATTTTGGCTAAATTCGGAATCATAAGGCATCCTTTCGAAAACAGGCAGTTTGCGGACAAACTGCCTGGTAATTAACGGCCGTATTGTAGCGGGTATTAGGCATTATGCGTAGGGCTATATATACGAAATTTCACCTGACTTAAAGGAAAGGCGTCTACTTTATCAAAACTGAAATAGAGAAAGGCCGTCTGAAATATTAACTTCATCGAAGTAAAAATATTTTTCAGACGGCCTCTAACATATACAGTCTGTTATGCTTCAAAATCGGCTCATTTAAAGTAACTCACCCCGCAAAGAGAATGTAAATGCTTCCGTAATCTTGATTTCAACCATTTGATTGATCAATTCGGGATTACCGACAAAATTTACCACACGGTTATTGGCCGTTCTAGCCTGCAACTGCTCCGGATCCTTTTTGGACACACCTTCAACCAAACAACGCTGCACTGTACCAACCATGGTTTGATTGATACGTGCCGTTTCAGCCTCGATAACTTCGTTTAATGCCTCCAGCCGACGCACTTTTTCTTCATGAGGAGTATCATCATGCAGATTAGCCGCCGGCGTTCCTGGACGCGGACTGTAAATAAATACAAAGCTTAAATCAAAGGCAATATCTTTAACCAGCTTCAACGTTTGCTCAAATTCCCGCTCAGTTTCACCCGGAAATCCAACAATAAAATCAGAACTCAAGCACAAATCCGGACGAATTGCACGCAACTTTCGAATAATCGACTTGTATTCTAGAGCCGTATAGCCGCGCTTCATTGCACTCAACACACGATCTGAACCACTTTGAATCGGCAGATGCAGGTGGGAAACCAACTTGGGCAAATCTCGGTAACATTCAATGATCGCATCAGAAAATTCCCTTGGATGACTGGTCGTAAAACGAAGACGTTCAATCCCGGGAATTTCATGCACAATTCTCAGCAAAGTAGCAAAATCACATACCTCGCCATCATCCATCAATCCGCGATAAGCATTAACGTTCTGCCCCAAGAGATTGATTTCCTTTACACCTTGCTGTGCCAAACCGGCAATTTCCGTCAATACATCATTCAAGGGGCGGGAAAATTCCTCGCCTCGAGTATACGGTACTACACAAAAAGAACAATATTTCGAACAACCTTCCATAATAGAAATAAAAGCAGACCCACCATCAACTCTCGCAGGTGGCAAATGATCAAATTTTTCAATTTCGGGAAAAGAAATATCAACTTGAGGAAGGCCTGTTTCCTTCTTATCATCAATTAGGCGCGGCAAACGGTGAAGTGTTTGCGGACCAAACACTATATCTACAAACGGTGCGCGTTTTACGATTGCTTCACCTTCCTGGGAAGCTACACAGCCCGCGACACCGATAATCAAATCTGGTTTTTTATCTTTTAACGGGCGTACTCGCCCCAAATCTGAAAATACTTTTTCTTGCGCCTTTTCACGCACCGAACAAGTATTAAAAAGGATAATATCTGCTTCATCAGGTTCTGCAACTTGCTCTATGCCGCCATGCTCTTCTTCTAAAACAGATAACATTTTTTCGCTGTCATATTCATTCATCTGACAACCGAACGTACGTATAAAAACTTTCTTCATGGTTTGTATCTTTCAGGTGACCCGTAATCGCGGGACTGATTTTTATAAACCTATAATTATAACTCGTTTACTGAAAAATAAAATAAAACTGTACTGCATTATAAAATGCATAACTAAAATTTTTCATATTTGCTTAGTAGGGATTCAAGGATACTCAAATTGACCAATTTCATTATCAGCCTAATCACGACCACGCTTTTTCAGTTGTTCATATTCACTTGGTGTCAAAATCCAAACTTCTCTTACCTGATTCTGATGATTCAAAAAAACACCTACAGGTTGCCCCACATATCCTTGTAATCGATTTTTAGTAATAAACCTATTGTGAGTATCCTTAATTCGAATACTTTCTAAAGCTTCAGTTTCAGTTCTATTGCTTCCAAGTAGCCCCAGAGTCAAAATCTGAGTCCAACTCCATCCATCCCCAGCCAATACGATATCTGGATAATTAACTTGTTTCAGTACAGCTAAACGAATATCAGAAGGTAAAACTCGGGCAGCCCAAACCTGAGAACCTATAAATAGCGTCAACCCCAATACCAATAACTTCTTCATATAACACCCATTCGTATTTCCTAACATTTAAACTAGTAGACCATGATAAACCTAACACAATGCAAAGTGTAGCATAAATGAACACCTTAACACGACTTAAGAAATCTGACTTTCATGAAATTACTTACATACAAAAATTTTAATTAGAACTAAATATCCCAGATCATCTAGACGCTTCTAGCAAATACGCAAAAAAGCCGGTCAAAAAGTGACCGGCTTTATATTACTCATCCCGTGCATCAGCTTTATCAACCAGCTCAACCAAAGCCAGCGGCGCATTATCACCTTGACGGAATCCACATTTTAAAATACGAATATAGCCGCCATTACGAGACATAAAACGTTGCCCTAAATCATCAAATAGCTTAACTACCACATCACGATCACGTGTTCGATTAAAAGCCAATCTACGATTTGCCAAAGATGGCTTCTTACCTAAAGTAATTAACGGCTCTACAACTCGGCGAAGTTCTTTTGCTTTTGGCAAAGTTGTCACGATAGATTCATGAACCAACAAAGAATTTGTCATATTCCTTAACATTGCAGCCCTATGACTACTAGTCCTATTTAATTTACGATTACCATTGCGATGGCGCATACTATTATCCTTTAATATTCAAACTCTAAGGCTTCTCTAAATTTACTGGAGGCCATGCTTCAAGTTTTGAACCAAGAGTCAATCCTTTAGAAGCAAGAACTTCTTTAATTTCATTTAAAGACTTCCTACCCAAGTTTGGTGTTTTTAACAACTCTGTCTCAGTACGCTGAATCAAATCACCAATATAATAGATATCTTCAGCTTTCAGGCAGTTAGCAGACCGTACTGTTAATTCCAAATCATCCACAGGACGTAATAAAATAGGATCAATAGGTGGAGCTACTTCCTCAACTTCCTCAATAGGAGTACCTTGTAAATCAGCAAATACAGCCATCTGATCAATCAATATTCGAGCAGCACTACGAACTGCTTCTTCCGGCTCTAAAGAACCATCCGTTTCAATATCTAAGACTAACCGATCAAGATCTGTTCGCTGCTCCACTCGCGCAGGCTCAACATCAAAGCTAACACGAGCAATAGGAGAAAAACTTGCATCCAATTGAATAGATCCAATATTATTTTCATTCCCTGATTTTTTCCGTCCTACAACAGATTGGTAACCTCGGCCTTTCTCAACCTTAATTTCCATTTCAATGTCAGCATTATCGGACAAATGACAAATAATATGATTAGGATTTATAACTTCAGCATCATGAGGCAACTCAATATCACTTGCCAACACTACACCTGAACCTGACTTCTTCAACCTCAGACGCACTTCATTTCGGCCATGCAGTTTAAATATTATACCCTTAATATTTAACAACACATCAACAACATCTTCTTGAATACCATCTAATGTAGAATATTCATGTAACACACCTGTTATTGAAACCTCTGTCGGTGCAAAGCCATCCATAGATGATAATAAGATGCGACGCAACGCATTACCTAAAGTATGACCAAATCCCCGCTCAAATGGTTGCATCGACACTTTTGCGCGAGTAGGTGATATAGTGCTAACATCAATTTGCCTAGGCTTCAAGAATTCGGAAGTGCTATTATGCATTTAGCTGTCCCTCTTTAAGCTAGTATTTACTTGGAATAGAATTCCACCACTAGCTGTTCATTAATATCACCAGTTAACTCTGAACGGTCGGGCATATTTTTAAAAATACCTTCCATTTTTCCAGTATCAACAGCAACCCAGCCAGGCAAACCAATCTGAATAGCCAACCCTAACGCTTCCTGAATTCGAACCTGTTTTTTAGCCTTCTCTCGAACGGCAACAACATCACCTGGTTGAACTTGAAAAGAAGGGATATTTACGACATGTCCATTAACGACAATAGCCTTATGAGCAACCAATTGTCGCGCTTCTGCTCTCGTAGACCCGAAACCCATACGATAAACCACATTATCTAAACGGGATTCTAATAGTTGCAATAACAATTCCCCTGTGGAGCCTTTTCTTCTAGAAGCTTCCGCAAAATATCGTCTAAATTGACGTTCCAATACACCATAAATACGGCGTATTTTTTGCTTTTCACGCAACTGCAGACCATACCCCGAAAGCCGTGCTTTTTTTGCACCATGCTGACCAGGAGCTGAGTCAAATTTACACTTAGATTCTACTGAACGACGAGCACTTTTTAGGAACAAATCAGTCCCTTCTCGACGAGCCAATTTACATTTAGGGCCAATATACCGTGCCATAATTCCAATCACTCCAAATTCTAGATACGACGTTTTTTAGGCGGACGACAGCCATTATGTGGCAATGGCGTCACATCTGTAATGCTAGTTATTTTAAAACCCAGAGCATTCAAAGCACGAACAGATGACTCTCGACCAGGGCCTGGTCCTTTAATACGCACTTCTAAATTCTTAATACCATACTCTTGGGCAACTTTACCAGCTGTTTCTGCTGCGACTTGAGCAGCGAATGGTGTACTTTTGCGCGAACCTTTAAAACCGGCACCACCAGAAGTAGCCCAAGATAATGCATTCCCTTGGCGATCGGTAATAGTAATGATAGTATTATTAAAAGATGCATGAACATGCACAATACCTTCACTAATAGTCTTGCGTACTTTTTTACGTACACGCAAAGCTGTGTTTGCTTTTGCCATTAAACTAATCCTTTAAAATTTATTTTTTACCTGCAATAGCTTTTCTCGGACCTTTACGTGTACGAGCATTTGTTTTAGTACGCTGCCCACGACAAGGAAGACCACGACGATGACGGAAACCCCTATAACACCCCATATCCATCAATCTCTTAATAGACATAGTTATTTCACGACGCAAATCACCTTCAACTTCATACTGAAGAACTTGCTCACGTAAAGCTTCCAATTGATTTTCATCCAAGTCTTTAACTTTTGTACTACCTTCAATACCTGTTGCAGCACAAATTAACTTGGCACGAGTACTACCTATACCATAAATCGCTTGCAATCCAATTACGATATGAGCATTATTAGGGATATTTACCCCTGCTATACGAGCCATATTTTTTCCTTTTATTACAAACTACTGACCACAATAATAAATTTTAGCAAAGTTAACCTTGCCGTTGCTTATGCCTTGGATCAGTACAAATCACTCGAACTATTCTATTCCGGCGAATAATTTTACAATTACGACAGATCTTTTTAACAGATGGCTGAACGCGCATTATAGCTTCCTTTCATTCAATTACCTAGCTCGAAATACAATACGAGCACGTGACAAATCATAAGGTGTTAATTCAACAGTAACCTTATCACCAGGCGAAATCCGTATGTAGTGCATCCTCATCTTACCTGATATATGCCCTAATACTATATAATCATTCTCTAGTTTCACTTTAAAAGTTGCATTAGGCAAAGTCTCTAGGATTTCCCCTTGCATTTGTATAATGTCTTCTTTAGCCATACACTACTCAACTATTACTTATGATACAATATCTCTATTATATTTTTTCATTAACTGTTCATACTGCTGGCTCACCCTATATGAAGAAATTTGTGTACTAAAATCCATTGCCACAACAACAAGAATTAATAGAGATGTTCCACCCAATGATAAACCAGCCCCCAAAACTGAGGAAAAAAGCTCAGGAATTAAGCATATAACTGTGATATATACTGCTCCCCACAAAGTTATGCGCATAACCACATTCTCTAAGTATAGAGATGTTTGAATTCCAGGTCTTACTCCCGGTACAAAAGCACCACTCTTCTTGAGATTTTCTGCCATTTCCTTGGGACTAAAAACTAACGCAGTATAAAAATAACAAAAGAAAATAATAGAAACCGCAAAAAAGGAAATATAAACAGAATTGCCATGCTGTAACCATAGCAACAGCTTTTGCATCCAACCTACATTATTACTTCCCCCAAACCAGCCAATAATCGTAACAGGGAAAAGGATTATACTTGAAGCAAAAATAGGCGGAATTACCCCAGCCATATTTAACTTAAATGGCAAATGATTGCTTTTCCCTAAAAACCCCTGGCTATTTGAATTTCTCGCATAATGCACAGGGATTTTACGTTGAGCTGATTCAAAGTAAACAACAATGTATACTAAAAACAAAACACTAATAACAACAATTAATGCTAAAGCCAAATTATTAGTTGCAACATTTAAAAATTGTGAGACTCCCAAAGGTATACCAGAAGCAATTCCTGCCATGATAATAAGAGAAATGCCATTACCTATACCTCTTTCCGTTATCTGCTCCCCAAGCCACATCAAAAACATTGTTCCTGTTACCAAACAAATTATCGTAGAAAAATAAAATTCTATTTGTCCAATAACCACAACATTCTGTTGATAAACAAAGGCAGCAGCAGCCACACCTTGCAAAGTAGCCAAGAAAACTGTACACAATCGAGTATATTTGGTAATTATCTTCCGGCCTGCTTCACCTTCCTTTTTTAACGCTTTTAATGTTGGAATTATTTCTGATGCAAGCTGAACCACAATAGAAGCAGAAATATAAGGCATTATACCAATTGCGAAGATGCTAAATCGTTCCAAGGATCCACCAGAAAACATATTAAGCATATTAAGGATGCCATTGGTAGAATTTTGATAAAAGTCGTTTAAAGCAGCTGCATCAACACCGGGAACAGGAATATGAGCACCAATCCGGAAAACGAATAATGCAGCTAAAAGAAAGATTAGCCGTTGCTTAAATTCACTAGACTTAAATAATTCTAATACCAAATGCTGATTAGCTGCCATTTAGTTATCAACCTTACTCTTCAATTCTACCACCAGCTGCTTCGATTGCAATTTTTGCACCTTTAGTAGCCTTGATACCCTTTAAAATAACAGCTCTTTCTATGCTCCCAGATGAAATTACTTTTACAAATTTCACTTTATCCGAAACAATACCTGCTTGTTTCAGAGAAAATAAATCAACCACATCAGAACTCAATGAATTAAGCTCTGTTAGGTGAACTTCTGCAGTTACCAAGGCAGTCAAAGATCTAAAACCTCGTTTAGGTAATCTTCGTTGTAAAGGCATTTGCCCACCTTCAAAACCAACTTTATGGTAACCACCTGAGCGGCTTTTTTGCCCCTTATGGCCACGCCCACAAGTCTTACCTAATCCACTGCCTATACCTCGACCAACTCGACGGCTAGAATGCTTTGCCCCTTCTGCAGGCTGAATAGTATTTAAAAACATAACTATAGCTCCACCTTTAGCAAATAACGGATTTTATTAATCATACCCCAATTTTCCGGTGTATCTAATACATTCACAACATGGCCACGTCTTTTTAAACCTAAGCCGCGAGCACATGCTCGATGCGAGGAAATGGTACCAATCAAACTTTTAACTAAAGTTATTTGGATCAATTTTTTCTCACTCATCAATATCCCCTAAAATCTTTTCTACGGACATTCCTCTTTTAGCAGCAACTTCCGCTGGCGTGTACAATTTTGATAAACCATCCAATGTAGCACGCACAATATTATAAGGATTAGTTGAGCCATGAACCTTAGCAGAAATATTATGTACACCTAATGCGTCAAATACTAATCTCATTGGTCCTCCAGCCTTAACACCACTACCTTCTTTTGCCGGCTGCATGAATACACGTGTTGCACCATGTTTTCCAAGCACCTCGTGATAGATAGTACCATTTTTAAGAGGAACTTTAATCATTGATCTACGAGCTTGATCCATTGCTTTTTGTACAGCAACAGGAACCTCTTTAGACTTACCTTTTCCCATACCAATACGACCGTCACCGTCACCAACAACAGTTAGTGCAGAGAAAGCCATGATACGGCCACCTTTAACTACTTTAGTTACGCGATTAACTGCGACCATTTTTTCAATCAGGCCGTCACCACGTTCTTCAATTTCATGTTTTGCCATCTGAAAGTCTCCAATTATTAGAAGCTTAAACCATTTTCACGTGCAGCTTCAGCCAAAGCTTTCACACGAC
>ERZ773054.246-NODE-246-length-44340-cov-54.737676_pt1 | contig 44340 bp, 41 predicted proteins | sample MGYA00580630_ERZ773054 | MGnify/ENA primary metagenome ERZ773054 (study PRJEB29015, sample SAMEA2737994) | human oral metagenome | biome: human oral; feature: human-associated habitat; material: dental | place: China | collected 2115 ... | reverse complement strand
CGGCTGTCTGAATGCAACAAACGCCCTGCTGCGTTTGCACACAGCAGAGGCGGAATGTTGGTTTCAGCCAAAGGGGTTAACTTGCTGAACATAAATTAAAAATTCCTGATTGGCGGTTAGAGTTACTTCGCAGCCAGGTCGACGGCTTTGACGGCGTTGGTCGGATGTACGCCCAAGATATTCAGCGTACCCGCCATAATGCCTTTAAATGCGGGACCTGCCACCACGCCGCCGTAATAACCGTTTACCCGCGGTTCGTCGATGGCGACTGCAACAATCACACGCGGGTTTTCTGCCGGCGCAAAGCCGATAAAGGTGCCGATGTGTTTGTCTTTGGCATAACGGCCGTTCAGGACTTTTTGCGCAGTACCGGTTTTGGCGGCAACATTAAAACCTTCCACCGCACCATTTTGCCCGGTACCGCCTTTTTCCGTTACAGATACCATGATTTGGCGCATGGCTTTGGCTGTTTCCGGTTTCAGAATCCGTTCGCCGGCAGGTACGCCGTCTTGTTTTTCAAGAGAAACGGGCATCAGCTTGCCATCGGCGGTAAAAATCGTATACGCCCTGGCCAATTGCAGCAGACTCAGCTGCATGCCGTAACCGAACGACATGGTTGCCTGCTCGAATTTGCCCCATTTCTTCCAATCGCGCAGCGCACCCGTACTCTCGCCGGGGAAGCGGATGTCGGATTTTTTACCGAATCCGATGCTGCGGTAATAACTGTGCATCTCTTCCGGGCTGTACATCAAAGAGATTTTGCTGGTGCCTACGTTGGAAGACTTCTGCATGATGCCGCGCACGTCGAGCGACGGATAAAGGTGCGTGTCGCGCACCGGATGGCCGCCTACGTTGTACGGACGGGTATCGAAATGCGAACGCGTGCTGATTTTTCCGTCGTCCAATGCTTTGGCAATCGGAAACGGTTTCAAAACCGAACCGAATTCGTACATATCGGTTACGGCACGGTTGCGCCTGTGGTCGCTGTCGGCTTCGGCCGGTTCGTTCGGGTCGTAAGACGGGCCGTTAACCAATGCCAAAATCTCGCCCGTGCGCGCATCCAATACCACCGCACTGCCGGATTTTGCCTGATGGTGCGCTATTGCTTTGGTCAATTCGTCGTAAGCCAAAGTTTGGATACGCTGGTCGAGTGCCAAAACGATGTCGCTGCCGTTTTCAGACGGCCTGTTGTTTTCGGAATCGATGTTTTCGACGATTTGGCCTTTATTGTCCCGCAAAACATTGCTTTGGCCGTCTTTGCCGTGCAGTTCTTTTTCACGCGACAACTCCAAGCCTTCCTGCCCCTGGCCGTCGATATTGGTAAAACCGATGATTTGCGCGAACAGGCTGCCCATCGGATAGTGCCGCTGCGGCTCTTTTTGGAAAGCCAGCCCTTTAATGCCCATATCGGCAATCTGCTTGGCCAATTCGGGCTTCATCTGCCGTTTTAAAAAGACGAAATCGATTTTCTTGCCCATGTCCTCTTTCAGGACAGACACACTTTTCTTATCGAGCTTGGACTGGATGGCAGGGTTCAATACATCGGCCAACTGTTGCAGTTTCTCATCGGAAGGCAAATTTTCCAGTTCAGACGGCTTAACGTACAGTTCGTAAGTCCCCGAATCGCCTTTCGCTTTGCCTTTGCGGAATTTCAAACCCTCGATTCCCAAAGCCTGGACGGCTTGGATGGTATTTTCGTTCAGACGGCGTGCAATAATCGAAACGGTACTTTTGCGGTCCAAGCGTTCGCGGATGATTTCAGACGGCAAATCGATTAAACCCGACAATTCCTCTATCTGTTCGTCGGTCAAATTAGCCTCTGAAGGAATGGCGTACAGCGATTCGGCCGGCGCACTTAAGGCCAGCGTTGCACCGTTTCGGTCGCTGATGACGCCGCGCGAGGCCGGCAGTTTGAGTGTACGGACAAAGCGTTTATTGCCCTCTTCGGTCAAAAATTCGTGATTTGAGGTTTGCAGATATAAGCCGCGCCCGATCAATGCCAAAAACCCGATACCGAGCGCACCCAGGACGAAAACAATCCGCCCGTTGCTGGTAACCGGTTTTTTGCCTACAGCCTGCTTGGGCAACATCTTCGGCTTATATTCGTTTTTAATCAACATGTAACTACTTCCGACTGCTTTTTATTCTATTTCGATAACTTTGGTATCCGCCGCGCTTGGCTGTACCAATTTTCCTTTTTCGGCCGCCTTCCGAATCAGTTGGTGATTGGACAACTCGGCCTGTTTTAATTGCAGGCGCGAATACTCCTGCTCCAATTCTCTCTGCTGCTTTTCTGCCGCACTCAGTTCCGCATGCCGCTGGCGTGCCAAATTTTGCTGGGTAACCACGGCAAAGCCGGAACCAACCGCCACCGTCAACAAAACAATATTAATGTAATTCATTTAAAAATCTGTTTTTCAGACGGCCCGGCCGTCTTCCGAAAATATACCGTCAGTCCGCTCTGCAATACGCAACACTGCCGAACGCGCACGCGGGTTTGCAGCCACCTCGTCCGCCGAGGCCTTGATTGCCTTGCCTATGCTTTTCAACGGCGGCTGCGGCAAATCGGCCTCGCGCACGGCAGCCCATTTCGGCAACGGCGCATGCGTGGAATAGCGTTTGACAAACTGTTTGACAATCCTGTCTTCCAACGAATGGAAGGCAATCACCGCCAATCTGCCGCCGCTTTTCAGACGGCCTGCCGCCTGAGGCAGAACCGCCGCTATTTCTTCAAGCTCACGGTTGATGAAAATCCGAATGGCTTGAAACGTCCGCGTCGCCGGGTCTTGGCCGCGCTCGCGAGTACGGACGTTTTGCGCCGCAATCTGCGCCAGCTTGCCGGTTGTATCGATGGGGCTGTCTGCCCGCTGTGCAACAATGGCACGCGCAATCTGGCGACTAAACCGCTCTTCACCATAATTTTTGATTACCTCGTGAATTTCATCCTCATCCGCCGACATCAACCATTCGGAAGCGGACATCCCCCTCGTTGTGTCCATACGCATATCCAAAGGCGCATCGAAGCGGAAACTGAAACCGCGCGAACCGTCATCTATTTGCGGCGAGGAAATACCCAAATCAAACAAAGCACCGTCTATTTGAGCAACGCCCAAATCATCTAAGGCCGTCTGAAAAGAGGAAAAACCGTTGTGTACGACGCTGACCCTGCCATCCCGAGCCGCCAATTCATGCGCAACGGCAATCGCCTGCGGGTCTTTATCGAAAACGACCAAGCGGCCCTTTTCTCCCAATCTGGACAAAATCAGGCGCGAATGACCGCCGCGGCCGAACGTGCCATCCACATATACGCCGTCTGAAACGACGTTCAAACCGTCCACCGCTTCATGAAGCAGGACGGTAACATGTTGGAATTCCTGACTGCTCATAGCTGAAATCCGGCCTGGCCCAATTCGGATGCCAATTCTTCGGGATCGATATCCAATGCGGCTTCGTCTTTGAGATGGTATTTCTCCCTATCCCATAATTCGAGGCGGTTCATACGGCCAGCGAGGGAAACCTCTTTATCCAGCCGAACCTTGCGGCGCAAGCCGGCCGGCAGGAGAATACGGCCTGCCGCATCCATTTCCAGAACTTCGGCATTGTTCAACAACAAATCGCGCCAAGCCGACAGCACGGGATTGCCTGCCGCATTGACCGCCATCAGCCTGGCTGCCTCCTGCTCCCATACACTTTCCGGATACAGCAGCAAACGTTCGCGGTTTTCCAGAGTTGCCACCAAGGCAGGCGTATACCGGCGCAACAACAGATCGCGGAATTTGGCCGGAACAGCCAAACGCCCCTTACTGTCGATGTTTAAATCATGAATGCCGCCGAACATAATAAATACGCCTAAACTCCGTTTTCAGGGAAAATTGACACACTTTGCACCACTTTCCCCCACATAAGACGAAACTATAAAAAAAAACCGGCACGCGGTCAAACCGGTTTGCCGGAAAAATAAAAGGAGTAACAGACACTTAAAAACCAAAATTCAAGAAAAATATGCATGTATCACCTGCTTGAGGCATTACATTACCAGCCTTCTCACTATAAAATACACAGACTTAACATTACTAATCCCGCTCCCTGCATCTTCATAGGCCGCATACTTACTTACTCAACCATTCTAAATGTCATTTTATTTTTACACAACTTAACTATGAACACCCTTCATTTGCCCACCCCAAACCCTCAAGCCAAACAGTCCTCCGAAAAACTAGAGCAAATAATCTATAACGAAATCAAAACCTCAGGCGGCTGGCTGCCTTTTTCCCGATTCATGGAACTGGCCCTATACGCCCCTCGCTACGGCTATTACACCGGCGGCGCACACAAGATAGGCGCAGAAGGCGATTTCGTTACCGCACCCGTCATCAGCCCACTGTTCGGACAAGCCCTCGCCCGGCAAATCGACTTTCTTCTGCCGCAAACTGCGGGCATTATTTACGAATTTGGTGCAGGAACGGGAGAATTAGCCGCCACCCTGCTGAACAGCCTCTCAAACGGCAATCTGAAAACGTATTACATCATCGAACTTTCCGCCGAGCTGGCGGAACGGCAACTCGCACACATTAAACAAACCGCCCCGGAAGCAGCACACAAAGTCCGCCATCTGTCCGTCCTTCCCGACTCTTTCGACGGCATCATTATCGGCAACGAAGTATTGGATGCCATGCCATGCGAACTGGTCCGACGCAGCGGAGGCCGATTCCTGCAAATCGGCGTCGGGATAGAAAATGGAGAGCTTTCCCTCATTCCGCACACCCTGAGCGACACGGCCCTCATAGATGCCGCACATAGCTATTTTCCCGATACCGAACCTTACACCAGCGAACTGCATCCGGCACAGTATGCCTTTATACGCACATTGGCCGACAAACTGCAACGCGGCGCCGTCATCATGATTGATTACGGCTTCGACGCTGCCGAGTACTACCATCCGCAAAGGCATATGGGCACACTGATCGGCCACTACCGCCACCACACCGTCCACGACCCCTTCTTCAATATCGGCCTGACCGACCTGACTGCGCACGTCAACTTTACCGACATCGCCCAAGCCGGAACCGATGGCGGCCTGGATTTGATAGGCTACACCACACAGGCCGATTTCCTACTGAATTTGGGTATCACCGAACTGATTCCGCCCGACATCACCCACGACTCGCCCGCCTATATTCAGGCGGCCTCCGCCCTGCACAAACTGCTGATGCCGCACGAAATGGGCGAATTATTCAAAGTCATCGCGTTCGGCAGAAGCATAAGCATCAACTGGCAAGGCTTTGCGCGCGGCGACATCTGCCACAAGCTGTAAATACTTTTTTAACCGTAAAATCATACGGAAAGAAAAAAACTTCGACAGACCTGTTGCCAGTTCCTGCAAAATCCGTATAATCGCGGCTTCACTTCACGGCGAATTAGCTCAGTCGGTTAGAGCAGAGGAATCATAATCCTTGTGTCCGGGGTTCGAATCCCTGATTCGCCACCAAATTTCGGGGGTATAGCTCAGTTGGTAGAGCGCTTGCATGGCATGCAAGAGGTCAGCGGTTCGATCCCGCTTACCTCCACCATATTTTTAGACGGCCTAATCAACTAGATTAGGCCGTTTTGTTTTACCGATACTTTGCACCAATCCGCGTACAACGAATAAACGCATTTTCAAAACCAAGCTCAACCCACAACCATCAGGCCGTCTGAAAGAACTTCCATGCGCCCGAACCGCAAACTCCCCCTCCTCTTCGCCCTCCTACTCGGCTGTTCGCTGTTCGGCCTGTCGTCCTGCGCCCAGCAAGCGTTTTATTATCCCGACCACGCCGACTACGGCACCCCTGCCCAAGCCGGATTGCAACATGAAGACATATTCTTTCAAAGCGAAGACGGCACCCGCCTGCACGGCTGGTTCATCCCGGCACAAAACGCAGGCGGCCTGATACCGGCGCGTGCCACCATCATCCATTTCCACGGCAACGCCCAAAACCTTTCCGCCCACAAAGAAGCCGTACAATGGCTGCCCGCGCACGGTTACAACGTCTTCCTGTTCGACTATCGGGGCTACGGGCTTTCGGAAGGCCGGCCGAATCAGGCCGGACTGTTTGCCGACAGCAATGCCGCCTTGAATTATGTCCGCAGCCGCCCGGATGTGGACAAAAACCGCCTGCTCGTCTTCGGCCAAAGCTTGGGCGGCACCAATGCGATTGCGGCAGTCGGCGCAGGCAACCATGCCGGCATACGCGCCGTCGCCATAGAATCGACCTTCTCATCCTACTCCGATATTGCCAACGACAAATTCAGCGGCAGCGGCCTGCTGGTTCGCAACACTTACAGCTCCCGCCGCTTCATCGGCCGAATCAGCCCGATTCCCCTGCTGCTGATTCACGGAACCGCCGACCAAGTGATTCCGGACAAACACTCCCAAACACTGTTCGACTTGGCCGGCGAACCGAAACAGCTGGTACTCATCCCCAACGGCACACACCTCGGCCTACAAGGCAAATCGGGATACGAACAACTGCTGTTAAATTTCTTCAACCGGTACAGCGAATAATATTGAGGCCGTCTGAAAATCAGTTTCAGACGGCCTCTTTCGTCAAAACGCCCGCCTAAATGCCACCGCCCGATAAACATGGGCAGGCAGTACGGTTTCATCGCCGGCCAAATCGGCAAGCGTACGCGCAACGCGCAAAATACGGTGGAAACTGCGCGCGGAAAGCGACAGCTTTTCCAGCATACCCGCCAACACCGCCTTCGCTTCCGGGCTGATTAAATCAGGATTGTCCAAATCCGTCGGCAGCAATTTGCTGTTGGGCTTCCCCTGCCTCGCCTGCTGTCTGTCCCGCGCCTGCAACACCCTCCGCAAAACATCGGCACTGCTCTCGCCGGGCTTCATATCCGACAGTTCGGCAGCCGACAACACAGGTATTTCCACAATCAAATCAATCCTATCCAGCAAGGGTCCGGAAATTTTCCCGCGATACCGCGAAATGCTGTCGGGCGTACAACGGCAGGGCTTGGTCGGATGGCCGAGATAGCCGCACGGACAGGGGTTCATCGCCGCCACCAATTGAAATTCGGCCGGAAACACCGCCTGCCGCGCCGCACGCGAAATATGGATTTCACCCGTTTCCAAAGGTTCGCGCAACGCCTCCAACACCTTGCGGTCAAACTCCGGCAATTCATCGAGAAACAAAATTCCCTTGTGGGCCAATGAAATCTCACCAGGCCGAAGATTATTGCTGTTACCGCCCCCCACCAAAGCCACCGTACTTGCACTGTGATGGGGGCTTCTAAACGGCCTCTTGGCCGACTGCCCTTCGCCCTGTTGGGACAACAGCGACTGTAAGGCCCACACCGCCACCAACTCTTCATCATCCAAGGGCGGCATAATGCCGGGCAGCCGCTGCGCCAGCATCGACTTGCCCGTTCCCGGCGGCCCCGTCATCAAAAGGCTGTGGCCACCGGCCGCCGCGATTTCCAATGCCATCCGTGCCGTATGCTGCCCTTTGACATCGGCCAAATCGGGTTGTGCGGCATTTTCAGACGGCCTCAAAGACACCGCAGACTCGGCAGGCGGCAGCATTTCGATGCCGTTCAAATGCGCGGCCACCTGTCCCAACGATACGGCCCCGAACGCGCCGACACCCTTCAAAGCCGCCGCCTGCGCCGCATTTTCCGCCGGCAATACGAAGGCGCGCCCCGCCCTCATTCCCTGCCAAGCCATAGCTAACGCACCGCGCACCGGCCTGAGCAGGCCGGACAACGCCAATTCGCCGGCAAATTCGTATCCGTCCAACTTGTCCGCCGCCACCTGACCCGAAGCCGCCAAAATACCGACCGCTATCGGCAAATCGAAACGGCCCGACTCTTTGGGCAAATCGGCCGGAGCCAGATTGACGGTGATTTTTTTGGCCGGAAAATCAAACCCGCTCTGAATAATCGCCGCCCGCACACGGTCGCGGCTTTCCTTTACCTCGGTATCCGGCAGGCCGACGATATTGAATGCGGGCAAACCGTTGGCCAAATGGGTTTCCACCTCCACCAAAGGCGCGTCCATGCCGTACAAAGCCCGGCTGTTTACAAGGGAAAAAGTCATAAATCCACATCCTGAAATCCGCAAACGCGGCGCACATGGCGGGATTATAGAGAAATCAATAAGAAACCGATACAAAACGCAAAGCCGAACCGGCACGGCGGGCAAGCCTGCATCCCGCTACGGTAAAGTTTCCGCAACCGGGGAAAATGACGGATACAGGCCGTCTGAATATTTGCTAGAATACGTCCCGCCGTTTTCAGACGGCCCGTACATCAACAAAAAGGTAGTTTATGAAAACAGAGAAACCATACGGCAAAGGCTTTACCGGCTTCATTATCGGCCTCCTCCTGGCCACACTGATTATCGGCGGCCTGGTTTACGTGCTGGAAAATAACCGCAAACGCGATTTCAAAGACCCGATTGTCGAAAAAGAACTTCCCCCTCCCGAAGTCCTGACACCGAAACAACCCGCACCGCCGCCTGCCGCACCGCCGCAGCAGGAGCCCGCGTCCCAAGAAAAAATCGAACCGATTGAGCCGGCCGAACCGCCCGAAACCGTCAATCCGCCCGAAGAACCGAAACAGACCTGGGACGACGAACCGGAAAAACCGGAAGACAAACCCGCGCCCCCGCTGCCAACGGAGCGCAAACACAAAGCAGATAACCGCAAACAGGCGGATAAAGACAAAAACGACAAACTTACCCCCGAGCAAATATTGAACGGTCAGGCGGGTAAAAGGCAACGCGAAGCCGAACGCCGCAAAGCGCAGGCCGCACTGAGCGGACAGGCAGGCAAACCCGCCCCAGCCGAAAGCGGTAAAGGCGGCAGCCAATCCGTCATCGTCCAGGCAGGCGCATACGGCAGCCGCGACAAAGCCGAAACCCAGCGCGCCAAATTGGCTGCGGCAGGCGTTCAGGCCGAAATTGCCGAAGCTTCCGTACAAGGCAAAACCATGTACCGCGTCCAAACCGCCCCGCTGGACAAAGCCCAAGCGGCCGACGCACGCGGCAAACTGCAAAACAACGGGATAGACAGCTTCGTCCGCCCCGCCCGATAACCCCGTCTTAACAAGGAAACACCATCGTGAAAACAAAACATACCCTGTTGGCCGGCGTACTGGCCTTAGCCTTAGCCGCCTCTGCACAAGCCGAATTAGTTGAAGGCAAGGACTACACCGTCCTCAGCAAACCCTTACCCCAACTCCAAAGCGGCAAAATCGAAGTAACCGAATTCTTCGGCTATTTCTGCGTCCACTGCTACCACCTCGAACCCGTCATGCAGAAACACAGCAAGAAATGGGCTTCCGATACCTATCTGCGCCCGCTGCACGTCGTTTGGCAACCTGAAATGATCGGCTTGGCGCGCGTAGCGGCTGCCGTAAACAGCAGCAACATGAAATATCAGGCCAATCTGCCGATATTCCGCGCCTTCTACGAAGAAAAAATCAACTTGGCCGACAGCGCGACCTTTAAAAAATGGGCGACGGCGCAAACTTCTTTCGACGGTGCGAAACTGATTGCCGCCTACGATTCTTTCGGCAACCAGGCACAAGCCAAACAAATGGCCGACCTGACCGTCGAAATGAATATAGAAGGGACGCCTACCGTAATTGTCGGCGGCAAATACATGATGCGTTTTGCGGGCAACGACTGGAACGTCTCCATGAACAAAGTGGACGAAATGATTGCCAAAGTACGCCAAGAACGCGGCATGAAAGCACCGGCAGCCAAAGCCGCCATCGGCAACACCGGTGCCGCCATCGCCAAGGCAGCCAACAAATAAACCGCTTTTCTTGCTTTTCCATACAAACAGGCCGTCTGAAAACATTTTCAGACGGCCTGTTTCATATCCAATCATTCGGTGGCAATCATCAAAAAGCAGCTGATAACCCATTCCATCACCAAACTATGCTACCCACGCCTCCAAACAGGGGATCAACTGCAACACAGCAATTACTCCCGCCGCCTCTCCGAGCCATGACAAACCTTCAATGAAAGCTGTTTTATTATCACTTCTGTTCCACGCATGCCCCATCACTTGTTGGCCTAAAAATTGAATAAATAAGAACAATTGATAGTCCTATCATGCTTGGACAGACAAAGTCTATCGCTATAACCAAGAAAATGTTCCATAAGAATAAGAAAAATTGATAATTTGAAATAAGCTTGAATAGCCAAAATGGTACAAACGGAACGCCAAACCAAATAAACCACTCTAAAGCAGCAAAAAGTGTCAAAATAACAAAAAACAACGATGCTACTTTAAAAAGAATAGATTTCTGATCTGATAATTTATGAAACCTAATAGGATCTATTACCGTGAAACCAAGTATATATAAAATTTCATTATCATTTTTAATTTTATTAAAAAATGAATTTTCCTTATTACTTAAATAATACAGAGCTAGAAAGATACTTAAAAATACATTAATGATAAATAAAAACAAACTGATTAAAAGAGTAAACTGTAAGGAGTCACTGGTTATTCTTGGAAATGAAGAATTGTTTACAAGAAAAACAATCAATTCATTTTTTAAAAGATAATTAAAATTGAAATTTATTACTTTGGTAAATATTAAAAAATTAAGCACAATTACAGCAATAAAGATATAAAAATTTAAATTTAAAATCTTTTGTGTAACGTTATGAAAAACATCCTTCACTATAAATTCCTTATACTGACAACAGGTTTACTTGTTTTCACTACATCTGAAAATTGAAATAACAAGCACGACACAGCCATGCCCGCTCTACGCAAAGGCCGTCTGAAAAAAACAGCGGCGGCAAACCGCATTCCATGCTTTCAGACGGCCTCTAAACTACACACATCAGCGTTTCGGCATCTCCGCACGCCTTACTTCAAACCTGCCGTTTTCCACCGCATCGATAAATTTGGCGGCACGTTCGTCCTGAGGATATTTCTTCGCATAAGCGCGCAATTGTTTCAGAGATTCCGCCTTTTTCCCTTGAGACAGCAAAGCCATGCCTAAAGGAAGACGGGAACGGTCGCTACCGCCCTGTACCGCTTCGTTCAGCATCTTGACGGCTGCATCCGTTTGACCAACCGAGGCAAGGAAACCACCGTATTCACCCTGCATACCTGCACGCTGTTTCTGAGGCAGCGCGGCCAGCAGCAGCCGATAATGTTGGTCGGCCTTGGCGGCGGCACCGGGCACATCCAGATTGTGGGCAATCCAGTTCAACCTCGCGATACTGTGCAACACGGAACGGTATCGCTCAGGCTGTTTTTCTGTCACGATTTTTTGTTCAATCAGGCCGCTGTAAAGGCGGGCCAATGTAACCGCATCTTTTTCGGCACGCTTCCTATCGGTCTCATTATCGAATTTAGGCGGATACTCCCCCGCATGGTCGGCCAAATCTTCACGGATTTTATCCGCCGCATCACCGTCGAAACCCTGATCGTGCAATACGCTTTTAACCACGTCATACTTCGGATAAGGTTTGGCAAACAAAGCTGCACAGGTCAGCAGCAAGGTTGCAGCCAAGGCGGTTTTCTTCATCTCGAACTCCATTTGATCAATGTGGGAAAAGCCGCATTGTAGCGGCCGGACTGCTGTTTGCAAATCCTGCATGTGCGACGAAAAAAATTATAGGCAATGAAACGGAAATATATTCAAAGGTTTGCACAAAAAGCTAAAAAACAATAACAAAATCAAAGCAAAAATCTTGTCTAGGCCGTAAAAAGCCGTGATAATGCCGCCTTTTGGTTTGTTCAAACAGAAAGCACGAAAAATGGCGTTAATCGTACAGAAATACGGTGGCACTTCGGTAGGCTCCGCCGAGCGCATCAAGAATGTGGCCAAACGTGTCGCCCAAACCCGCGCCGAAGGCCACGACGTAGTGGTCGTGGTATCGGCCATGAGCGGCGAAACCAACCGCTTGGTGGCACTGGCGCATGAGATGCAGGAATTCCCCGACCCGCGCGAAATGGATGTGGTGCTGGCCACCGGCGAACAGGTAACCATCGGCCTTTTGGCTATGGCCTTGAAAAACATCGGCGTGGATGCGAAAAGCTACACCGGCTGGCAGGTCGCCGTCCAAACCGACAACGCGCACACCAAAGCCCGCATCGACCATATCGACGGCGATAAAATCCATGCAGACCTCAAAGCAGGCAAAGTGGTGATTGTCGCCGGTTTCCAAGGCATTACCGCCGAGGGCGATATTTCCACACTGGGTCGCGGCGGTTCCGATACTTCCGCCGTCGCCCTGGCCGCCGCGCTGAAAGCCGACGAATGCCAGATTTATACCGATGTCGACGGCGTGTACACCACCGACCCCCGCGTCGTCCCCGAAGCGCGCCGCATGAGCACCATTTCGTTTGAAGAAATGTTGGAGCTGGCCAGCCTCGGCTCGAAAGTCTTACAAATCCGTTCGGTGGAATTCGCCGGAAAATACCAAGTCCGCCTGCGCGTCTTGAGCAGCCTGCAGGAAGGCGGCGAAGGCACCCTGATTACCTTTGAAGAGGATGAGAATATGGAAAAAGCCGTTGTAAAAGGCATCGCATTCGATAAAAACCAAGCCCGCATCAACGTGCGCGGCGTATCCGACAAACCGGGCATCGCCTATCAGATTTTGGGCGCGATTGCCGATGCCAACATCGAAGTGGACATGATTATCCAGAATGTCGGCGCGGAAGGCACCACAGACTTCTCATTCACCGTGCCGCGCGGCGACTACAGACAAACGCTGGACTTGATGAACGGCCTGAAAGAAAGCTTGGGCGCGGCGGAAGTAAACGGCGACGACACCGTTTGCAAAGTATCCATCGTCGGCGTGGGTATGCGCTCGCATTCCGGCGTGGCGGCAACCATGTTCCGCTCACTGGCCGAAGAAGGCATCAACATCCAGATGATTTCCACTTCCGAAATCAAAGTTTCCGTGTTGATTGACGAAAAATACATGGAACTGGCTACCCGCGTATTGCACAAAGCCTTCGGTTTGGAACAGGCTTAAACCGCCGAATCAAACAAAAGGCCGTCTGAAAAACCATTTTCAGACGGCCTTTTTTCTCATACCAAGAATTTTCAAGCGCTAACGCTTTAAGGCCAAGGTCAGCACTCCGCCGGCAATCAGCGCGATACCCAGCCATTCCTGAGACGACGGCCTTTCCTTCAGAAACACCACGGCAAACAAAGCCACCAAAACGATACTGAACTTATCCACCGGCGCCACTTTCGACGCTTCGCCCATCTGCAAGGCTTTGAAGTAGGCAAGCCATGATGCGCCCGTCGCCAAGCCCGACAGAATCAGAAACGTCCAGTTTTTCGCACTAAAGTCGCCCACGCCCTGCCATTTGCCCGCATAGCTCAAAAAAGCCGCCAACGCTGCAATGATGACCAGCGTGCGGATAAAGGTGGCGAAATCGGAATCGATGCCCTGCAAACCCGCCTTGGCAAAAATCGCCGTCAGCGCGGCAAAAAAAGCCGATGCCAGTGCCCAATAAAACCAAGTATGTCCCATCAAACTGCCTCTTTCAGACGGCCTCTGCCGCACAACGGCTTACAAGCCGTTCGTTTTCAGCCATTTTTGCAAATCTTCCGCACTAATGCCGCCGTTGTCTTCAAAGTCCAATTTATTCTGCTGCCTGCCTTTGGCGTATTTGGCCAACACGGGCGTGCCTGAAAGATTGTAACGCTGTTTGAACGCCGCCCACTCGTCCTTCTGCCCGCGCAGGCGGTGGACATTAACGAACCAAATCTTGCCGTCCAATTTGTGTTGGGCGATATAGCGTTTGAACAATGGTTCGAAAGCGGCACAGTCGCCGCAGCTCGGTCGGCCGATGTAGACGTAGAGGGTCTCGCCTGCCGCCACACGCCGCTCGAAATCTGCCGGAGTCAGACTGCCGAGGTGGAAATAAATGTCGCTGTAAGTATCCTGATAGTTTTTGGTATTTTCCGCCGCCAGCTTGGCGGCAACCTGCGCTTCGTTGAGTTGCGCCTGCCATTTTCCGTTGCTCCCGCAGGCAGCCAAAGCAAAAACGGCAGTGGTTAAAGCGATGGTTTTCAGCGATTTTTTCATGTCGTTCTCCTTTCGTTGCTTGGAAAACCTATTTTAATCCCAGTGCCTCCTGCCGACAATCGCAGGGCTTGATTTTGACGATGAGGCCGTCTGAAACGTTCAGACGGCCTCATGTTTGGTTTGCCTATTCGGCAGCCGGTGCGGCAGTTTCCGGCACTTTTTCCGTTTCGGCCTTCCCGTCGTGCTTAGGTGCGGGTTCGGGAACGGGTTTGACCTCGGGCGGCGGCAAGGAAAGGTCTTTCAGCAGGCGGCGGTATTCCTCGGAACGGCTGAGCAATACACGGCCTGCCTCCTTCAAATCGTTCACCTCGTTTGCGGGCAGATAAAAACTGGTCGGAATATTCAGCACACTGTTGCGCAGGCCGGATTCGGGCAGGTCGCGCAGGTTGAGGCTGACGAAATACATATTCGCATGGTTGGCGTTTCCGCTGTTTTTGGCCTCTTCGTTCCATTGGTCCGCCAACATGCGGAAACGGCGCAGTGTTTCTTGCGAGAAACGGTCGATGGGGATGTCGATGACGGCATTGGTAACCGCACGCAGGCCGGGCACATTGGCCGAGCGGTCGATATCGTTAACCGGATTGTTTTGCGCGTTCACATTGATGATGACGATATGCCGCGCCCGGTTTGCCCGTATCTGTTCGCCGAGCGAATCGCCGTAAAGTTCGGACATATCGAGCAGGCTGCGCAGGCCGAGGTTGTCGGTCAAACCGCCGTCGAGCAAGTGGATGTACGGCCGCTCTTTGCTGTTCTGATAAGCCGCCACGCCCTGCCCCAACATTTCCAACCGGGTCTGCTGCTGCAGCTTGTCGGCGGAAAAATTATCCACCACCGCGCGGCTGATTTTTTCCGGCAGGCGGTAGCCGCAATTGCCGCCGTTGTTGTTCAGCGTCAGCGGTGCGAACACCAGCGGCACGGCACTGGAAGCGGCCACGGCACGGGCGATTTTCAAATCCGAAAGGTTCAGGCACATCATATCGAAATATTCCTGCGTGAACTCGAAACGGTTGCCCAGCGACATATCCGTGGCGGTAATCACCGCAAACGGCCCTTTGCGGCGCGAAGCCAAATCGCCGAAAGTAGCGTTTTTAAACAGGGTGCTCTCAAACTGCTCCTGTAACAGGTCGCCCCGGCCGAACTCGGGCGATGTCAGACGCGGCACATTCGCCAGAGAAAAAACCTGTTTCGATACCTGCCGCTGGAAATTCTGCTTCAAAAAACGGCGTTCGAACGACGGAATCGTTTCCTTGCCGTGCAGCGAAAAATAAGCCGCCAACACCGAACCTCCCGACACGCCGTATACCAAATCCACCGCATCCAACAGGCTTTTCTCCCGTCCGCCGCTGTAAATTTTCTGCTTGTCCAACTCTTCCAGCACACCGTAGCCCAAAGCCGCCGCGCGCGTACCGCCGCCGGAGAACATCAGCACCACCAGCATATTGTCGTCTTGGGGTTTGCCCGCCTCGGCATCAAAACGGTAGCCTTGCGAACGGTCCACCTTATCAATGGTCGCCACCGGCTGATACTGAAATTGGGCGCAGGCCGACAAACCGGACAAAGCCGCCAGCAACACCGCCTTTTTCAGACGGCCGAAAAAACATCCAGCCATAAAAACATCCTCTCCGTCCTTTCAGACGGCCTCTTAATCCACTCAGGCCGTCTGAATACAAAGCTTCAATAAAGTCAAAACGCAAGCGTGCATTACTGCGCCTTATCGCCGATTTTACTTTCCCGACCCTGCAATAATTTCAGAATATTCTGCTTATGGCGGAACAACACCAACACCGCCACCGCCGCCGTTACCGCCACCCACGGCCCGTGCGGCATAAAAAACCACGCCGCCGGCACACTGATTACAGTCGCCACCAAAGCCGCCAGCGACGAAACCTTGAAACCGAACGCCATCACCAGCCACACCAAGGCACACACCAAAGCCGTCGGCCACGACAAAGCCAGCAACACACCCAAAACCGTCGCCACACCCTTACCGCCCTTAAAGCCGAAAAACAACGGCCACATATGCCCGACCAAAGCCGCCAGCGCAGTCAGCCCCACTGCCGTATCGCTCAAACCCAAAACACCCTGCAAACCCTTGGCCAGCAGCACGGCAAACAAACCTTTCAACGCGTCGCCCAACAAAGTCAGCACCGCCGCCTTTTTCCTGCCGCTCCTCAACACATTGGTCGCCCCCGGGTTTCCCGAACCGTAAGTACGCGGATCGGCCATCCCGTAATACTTCGACACAATCACCGCAAACGACAGCGAACCAATCAAATAAGCCGCAGCCACCACCAAAAAATCAGACATCATCAATCCATCTTGTTTTAGAATGCGGCGCATTCTATCCGAAAACGGAGCCACGCGAAAATGGACAAAATCTTCCTACACGGCCTCAAAGCAGATACCCTGATCGGCGTTTACGAATGGGAACGCAAACAACCGCAAACCCTGCTGATCGACCTCGACATAGGCCTTCCCCCGCGCCGCGCCGACGATGACGACATCGGCAGCACCGTCCACTACGGAGAAGTCTGCGACACCGTCCGCAACAGCCTGGAAACCCGCCGCTTCCATCTGCTCGAAACCCTGGCCGAACACATTGCCTTACTGATTCTGAACGACTTTCCCGCAGCATGGGTGAAAGTACGGCTGGTCAAACCCGGCATCCTGCCCGACGTGCGCGAAGTAGGCGTGGAAATCGAACGGGGACAGCCTGTCGAATAAAATACCCGCACAAATAGCAAAAGGCCGTCTGAAAACAAATTTTCAGACGGCCTTCCTTTATCTTCTATCTTCAAACCACTTGGAAGCAGGAAATACCAACAACCCCAACTCAGTCAATCGCAATGGAACCTAGACTGAACCTGTCATCTAAACATCGTTTAGACAAAAAAATAACCGCTCGAAAGCGGTTGATTTTTACAGTGTGGCAGGGTCAAACACGAACTGGACTTTTAATTAAATGTTTATTAAACATTTTATTTTCGTCATACTCCAACATACCCCCAAATATACCCCCAATTTGCACAAGTCAAAATTTTAGGCAGGGGTTTTGTTGCTCCCATGATACGCGGGCGGATGCCGGCTTTTCGCGGGGGAAATACAAGGGGTCTCGGTTCGGGTGTCAAAATCCCTGTTCCGTGTTAGTCATGCGGGGGATGAAGAGGGGTTAGAATGAAGTAAAGCTGTTGCCCTCTCCCCGCAATAGTTCCATTAGGCGCGGATGAATAAATAGTTTGTCTCTGCCGATGGCGATTTCTTGCAGTACGCCTATGTCTGAAAGCTCTTTCAGGTACTTAGAGGCCGTCTGCCGTTTGGCTATCCCTGCCGCTTCTAGGTTGGCAATGCGTGTATATGGCTGCTCAAACAGAAGATTTACCAGTTCGTGCGTGTAGATTCCTTGTGCGTGTGTCCGTATGTGTTGCCGTGTCTGCTCGAACAGGCGGCGTATCGCATCTATTTTCGATACCGTCCAATCGGCGGTGTCGGCTACGCCGTCTAAGATGTAGATTATCCAGCTTTCCCAGTCCTGCCGTTCGGTTACGCCTAAAAGCAGGCGGTAATAGTCCGCCCTGTTTTCGATGATGTAGCGGCTCAAGTACAGAATCGGCAAATCCAAAAGCCCTTTTTCAATCAATAGCAGGCTGTTCAATATGCGCCCCGTCCGCCCGTTGCCGTCCGTAAACGGGTGGATGGCTTCAAATTGGTAATGTGCCGCCGCCATGATGATAAGCGGGTCTAAATCGCCGCTTTCGTGAATAAACCGCTCCCAATTTGCCAGCTTGCCGCGTATGGTTTCTTCTCCTTCGGGCGGGGTATAGACAATATTTCCGCTGTTGCCTCCTTTTAGGGCTGTGCCGCCTGTTTTGCGGATGGCCATTTCGTAGGGGTGCTTGATGGCATTGCAAACCATGATGGCGGTTTGTGTGCATAAAGGACGGCTCGTCAGTGATTCATAGCCTGCAAACAGGGCGGCGCGATATTGCAGGGCTTCTTTCGTGGCAGGGTCTTGCCGTTCCGTGTCCATTTGCAGGGATTGAAAAAGCTTGTCCGTAGTGGTTACGATGTTTTCAATTTCCGAACTTGCGCGGGCTTCCATAACGGGAAGGGTGTTAATCAGCATGGCTTGATTCGGTATCAGTTCTGCCGCCTGCTTTAAACGGGCAAGGGATGCACGGGCGGCTATACAACGTTTCAGAATGGTTTTGCTTTCAATATCCTGCTTTGGCGGCAGGGGTGGTAAATCGTTATAGGGAATATCGGGCTTCCAGTTGCTCATGTTTAAAATTTCGGAAAATTTAAAGACGTTTCCAGTATATGTTTACGCCGTGTATATATCAAGGATATATGTTTAAAAAATTGGCTTTTGTAAATATATGGGCGGGGAAGTAGTCCGTAAAAGTCAATTTGCATGGGGTTAATTCAAAATCCGCCCGCCCGTCATCTGCCCGCTCCCCCAAAAAAACCATATATATATATAAAAAAACGCTGGTTACCGTGGTTACCGTGGTTACCGCGCTTGAAAGCTCCGTGGTTATTGGGTTTGTCGGTAACCACACACAAATCTTTACATGGTTACCGCTGGTTACCTCCCTTCCATTTCGGGCATAAGTACATGAAAAGAAACGGGTAACCAATGGTAACCAGTCGGTAACCAGTAAAATCATGTTAGCTGGTTACCGCTTTTTCGTGTTTTTATTATTTATATTCATGTGGTTGTAAATGTAAAGTTTTGTGTGTCACCAGTGTCACCACTACTTTTCTCGCGCGCATATAGGTTTTTTTTCACGGGCGGCGGTTTAAATGCCTGTTTTGCAGGTATGCCGTTTCCTGCGCCGTAGCTTCGTTTTTAGGCGGGGTTGGTGTTTGGTATGACTGGAAGGCAAAAACGCCGTCTGTGATGCTTATAGGCTGCCTGCCGTTCGTTTTTGGGTGTTTGGATGTGGGAAAGGCCGCCTGTTGTTTCAGACGGCCTTTGTTTAGGCTATTGGTTTTTCCGGTGTGATTGCTTTTGGCTATTCCTCCGTTTCGGGCGGGGCTTCGTTCTTGAGGACGTAGTAGCGGGACAATGCTCCGTTGCGTTTGCGCTGGTGTTGCCATCTGCCGTTTTCGGCTTTCAGCAGCCAGCCGACGGCGTGCAGTACCTCGCACGTTTTGGCTTTGTCGTAGCCGCCGCATATTTCGATTTCAAACGTGGGCGGGTTTATCCAGTATTCCGTGTCTTCCCCCGCCTGTTTGCGGTAGCCCGCGTGGTCGTGATTGGTGTGGTGGTCGCTCCAGTCGCTGAATCTCATGCCGTGGGCGTGGATGTTCATGAAGGCTTCGGCCTGCGCGATGATGGTTTCATCTTCGTATTTGCCCTTGCCCGCCCGTTCGTGCCATGAATCAAAGCATAGCCGGACGGCGGTCATGGCCGCGCCTGCGGGGATGGTTATCAGGCCGTGGGCGGCTGCCGTCTCCAGTGCGGCGGCGGCCAGTGCGAAGCGTAGGGCTACGGTGCGGGCTTGGCCGTTCAGTTCGGGCAGGGTCTGCATGAAGGCGTTTTGACGCTCTTTGGCCGTCTGAAGGGCGGCGGGGTTGTTTTGCAGGGCGGCGATGAAGGCTCTGCCGATGGTGCCGTGTTGTCCGGCGGCGGCTTCGTTCAGGTGCTCGCTTAGTGCCGCGCCGTTCGGGAAGCCGTGCAGGCGGTCGTAGATGCCCAGTCCCTGCTCCGCGTTGCTGGGGATGGACGGCAGGCGGGCGGCCTGCCCTGCGTTCCAGTCTTCGCCGTGCCGTCGGATGAAGGCATCAAGGGGCTTTTCCCCTGTTGAGAATAACAGGGTTTTCCAGCGGGTCGATTCTCGGTTGCCGCCTTCTTTCGCGCCTTGGACTTTCGATACGCCGTTGATGACGGAATAGGCGGTTTGGGAGACTTGCCGGGCGTTGGCCTGCCCGATTTCGTCCAGCACTAAAAGGCCGTCGTTGCGGGCGTTGGCTAGGTTGGTAAAGCCGTGCGCCGTTCCCGTCCAAGTCTGCATCAGGGCGGCGGGGTTGCCCCATATGCTCAAGGCAATGCGGGCGGCGGTGGATTTGCCGTTCCTCGAATCGCCGAACAGGTGGAAGCCGCCCGCTTCCATGCCCAGCAGCCCGATTAGGGGCGCGGCTAGGGCTGTTCCCACGGCAAGGCATAGGCGGCTGTTGCCTGTGAGGTATTGCCCGATTTCGGCATTCCATTCCTGCGCCGTTCCCGCCGCTTCGTAGGCGGGGGCTTGGCTTTTGTCGCCGTTGTATATCACGCGCCCCGCTTCGGCGTTGTCGGGGCGGATGACTTCGCCGCTTGGCAGGATGTAGGCCTTGTCGTGCCAGCCCGCGCGGGCGGTTACGGTGTAGTGTGTGTTTTCGCCTTCGGTTTTGCGTTCTTCCTTTTCCTGTTGCTTGGCCGCGCCGGGGTCTTGGCCGTCTGAAAGCAGGCGGCGGGCGTTCTCGGCGGCTTGGCGGGCTTCGGAAAGGGAAACGGCGGGATATTTGCCGATGGTCAGTGTTTTTTCTTTGCCGTCTATGCGGTATTTCAGGCGGAAGATTTTGCCGCCTGCGGGGGTAACTTCGAGATACAGGCCGCCGCCGTCAAACAGTTTGGCTTTCTTTCCTGCTTCAGTCGGCTTGGCGTTCCTGATTTGGCGGTCGTTTAGGGGCATTTTTGGGGTATGTTTTCGGGGGTATTTTCAGATGCCCCAAAATATACCCCTAGTTTTCGCTTTACTCAATTACACGGCAATAGGCGGGATTGGACAATCAGGAAGGGGCAAACAGGATGGCGATCGGCCGGCAAGCCCCGTGGTTATTGGATTTGGTTTATGGCATTGGACGATATTAGACAAAAAATAACCGCTCGAAAGCGGTTGATTTTTATAGTTTGGTGCCCAGGGTCGGACTCGAACCGACACACCTTGCGGCGGGAGATTTTGAGTCTCCTGTGTCTACCAATTTCACCACCTGGGCAGGTAGGAAAGCCGCCATTATAGCGTGAAAATCATACTTGTAAAGTGAATTTTTCCAATAATATTTATTCTGTTGAAAATAAAAGAAATTAAGTAAAAGAATGTAGAAACTTTTCCCCACGTCAAATTTACTGCCTTTTTCCCTGCATCTTCATTCCACTGACTGTTAAAACAGGGTAATATTCGATATCTATTTCCTTCTTAACCGAACAAAGGAGTTGTCATGAAATACCGTCCTTTAGCCCTGTTAATGGCCCTTGCGCTCGCCGCCTGTTCGCAGGAAGCCGCTCAGAATAACGGCGGGCAGCAGCCCGCTTCGCCGACCACGTCTTCAACCGGCGAACCTGCCGCATCTGCCGCTTTAAGCACATCTGCGATCGCGCCCAAACACGGTGAATTTTTCGGCACCGACATGAGGAAAGACGATATCGGCGGTGATTTCACGCTGACTTCGGGCGACGGCAAGCCGTTTGCCATCAGCAGCCTGAAAGGGAAAATCGTTCTGCTGACTTTCGGTTATACCAACTGTCCGGATGTCTGCCCTGCCAGCCTGCTGACTTACAGCGAGGTGATCGATCAGCTGGGTGAGCAAGCCAAGGATGTGGCCGTCGTATTTGTCAGCGTCGACCCTGAACGCGATACGCCTGAAGTAATTGACAAATATGTGAAAACTTTCAACAAAAACTTTATCGGTCTGACTGCGACGGGTGATCAAAGCATTCCGGTCGTCAAACAGCAATACCGCGTGGTGTCGTCCAAATCGCAGGAGCAGTCGGCTGATATTTATTTGATTGACCATACTGCCGGCACTTATGTTTTGGATAAAGAAGGTAATACCGTTTTGATGGAGAATTACGGCCGCACTTCAACCGAGATTGCCGCCGATGTCAAAAAACTGCTGCAATCCTAACCATTTGCGCCAGGCCGTCTGAAACGTCTGCCGTATTGTTGCAGGCATAGCATTTTCAGACGGCCTTATCCACAGGAACACACCATGTCCGAGCAAAATCTGACCATCGCCTTGTCAAAAGGGCGCATTTTCGATGAAACCCTGCCGCTGCTCGCGGCGGCGGGCATTGAACCGGTTGAAGACCCCGAACAATCGCGCAAGCTGATTATCGGCACAAACCATGCCGACATCCGTTTGGTCATCGTCCGCGCCAGCGACGTTCCGACGTATGTCCGATACGGTGCTGCCGATTTCGGCATTGCCGGCCGCGACGTGTTGATTGAAAACGGTGGCGAGGGGCTGTACCAGCCTTTGGATTTGCAAATCGCCAAATGCCGCATGATGGTGGCCGTTCCCCAAGGCTTCGATTACGCTGCCGCATCACAGCCCGGCTGCCGCCTGCGCATCGCCACCAAATACCCCGATATTGCGGCGGAACACTTTGCCGCCAAAGGCGTTCATGTGGATATTATCAAGCTGTACGGCTCAATGGAACTCGCACCGCTGGTCGGCCTGTCGGATGCCATTGTCGATTTGGTCTCCACCGGCAACACGCTGAAAGCCAACCGTCTCGAAGCGGTGGAACATATTTGCGACATTTCCAGCCGCCTGGTGGTCAATAAGGCGGCATTGAAAGTGAAACACGCGCGGCTGCAACCGATTATCGAAGCATTTGCCGCCGCAATCGGACAATAGGCGGCACTTCCCGCGCCGCATCCTTTTAGAAAGGAAGCAATATGGCACATCTGCTGATTGATACCGTAAAAACCGATGCCGGAAAAAAATACCTGCCCTTCGGCAGGCATGATGTCCGGTTGTTTGCCGACAAGAAAACCGCCCGTCCGTTCCGCAAGCTGGCCGCCTCTGCCGACGGAACCTGCCCTGAATGCGGAGGCAACGCCGCATTGCACTTAATCATCCCGCCCAAAGACAAATTCACCCGTACCATACTGAAAACGGTCAAAGTCATTTTGTCCGGCCATCCCGAAGCCAAAATCGCCGTCATCAGCCCGCGCGGAAAACTACAGAAAAAACTGGAGCGTTTGCAGCAAAAATATCCGGCGTCGCAGATTATGAGCAGCTCCAAACTAGGCAAAAAAGTCCGCAGCTTCCTGTATCACGACGAGAGGCCGTCTGAAAGGCCGTCTGAAAACCCGCCGCAGCCGCTTTCCGCAGAAGAAGAAAACGAATTGATCAAACGCATGGCCGAAGAAATAGAAATCACCGCCGGCCTCACCCTGCCGCCGCAGACGGAAGAAACCGCACTGCCCGGATTGTCCGACACCCTGCGGCAAATCAGGAGAAACCGGCCGAAGAAGAAAAACGCGCTGCTGCACCTGCTGACACAGCAACACGGCAGTGAAGCCCAACAGTATTTGGACGCACTGCTGGAGCAAAACCTGATTAAAATCGATGCGGCGGAAAACGTCCGTTACCGCTGACTTTCAGACGGCCCCTATCATCAACAGGCCGTCTGAAAACCAAACCGTAGCCGCACAAACATCTTTCCACCACTACCCAATCCATTAAAAAAATGAAATTCTTCCAACATCCCGTTTGGGCGATGGCCTTCCGCCCGCTCTATTCGCTGACCGCCGTTTACGGCGCACTTTCCGTCCTACTCTGGAGCTTCGGCTATCAAGGCACGCCGCAGCTGCCCGGATTCCTTTGGCACGCCCATGAAATGATTTGGGGCTACGCGGGCGGCGTGGTCGTCGCCTTCCTGCTGACCGCCGTCGCCACTTGGACGGGCAAACCGCCCGTGAGCGGGCAACGGCTGGCCCTGCTGGTCGGCCTCTGGCTGCTGGCGCGCCTGACTGCCTTCATTCCGAACGCGGCCCTGCTTTCCGGCATGGCCGGAACGGCCTTCTACTGGCTGGCGGCCTTTTATATGGGCCAGTCGGTTTTTGCCGCCGAAAGCAAACGCAACTATATCGCCGTATACGCCCTCATCCTGATGGGCATCACGCTGGCCGTCTTCCACACGCGCCTATCAGTCGGCAACACCGCATCGCTGCAAGACAACCTGTTTGCCGGACTGGTCATGGTGGCCGGCTTTATCGGCCTGATCGGTTCGCGCATCATCAGCTTCTTCACATCCCGCCGTTTAGGCACGCCGCAACCGGCCTCGCCGCAATGGGCGTTGATGGCGCCGCTGGTATTGCCGATGCTGATGGCGGCTTTGATGACGCTGCGCCTCGCCCTGCCGTTGGCGGCATTGTGCGGCATCGCCTGCGGCCTGCTCGGACTGGTTCAAACCGTACGCTGGTGGGCGAAAGGCACGGCCAAAGAGCCGCTGCTATGGACGCTGCACATCGGCTACGCCGCCACAGCCATGGGCTTGATTATCATGGGTTTCGGCCAATGGATACCTAAACTGATGAGCCCCGGCGTACACTTTATCGCCGTCGGCGGCATCGGCCTGCTGACCGTCAGCATGATGACCCGAACCGCCCTTGGCCACACCGGCCGCCAGCTCTACCCCGCGCCGAAACTGATGCCCACCGCCTTCTGCCTGATGATTGGCGCACTATTTTTCCGCACGCTGGCCGCAGTCATGCTGACCGTGCACCCGACCGCCTACCTGCACAGCCTGCGCTGTTCGGGCGTATTATTCGCCGCCTCGCTGCTGCTGTACGCATGGCGATACATCCCGTGGCTGACACGTCCGCGCTTGGACGGCAAACCCGGATAAGCATTGAGCTTGAAGAGGCCGTCTGAAAATGTTTTGCGCTTTGCGTAAGCCGACGTTTTCAGACAGCCTCTCCGTTTGCTGTCGGATTCGATGAATGCATCAAAGCAGATAAACACTTTGTTTGACAAGGCAACATCCGTCCGCCATAAACAACAAAAGGCCGTCTGAAAACACGCAACCCGAAGCTCCGGGCGGTTTTCAGACGGCCTCAATCCGTTATATTCAATCGTGCCGGAATAGCGCAACCATCCGCCGCGCACCTTCCACGCATTCTTCCACGCCCGCCACCAGGGCGATGCGCACATAACCTTTGCCCGGATTGCCGTTCGGCGTATCCCGCGCCAAAAAGCGTCCCGGCAGCACCTGTATCGCCGCCTCGCGCCATAGTTTTTGCGCAAACGCCAAATCGTCCCCGTCCGGCACTTTCAGCCAGATATAAAACGAAGCATCCGGCATCTTCACGTCGAACACCTGCTGCAATACAGGCACCACCTGCTCGAATTTGGCCTGATAAAGGCGGCGGTTTTCCGCCACATGGGCTTCATCGTCCCATGCGGCAATGCTGGCGCGTTGCACCGGAACGCTCATCGCGCTGCCGTGGTAAGTGCGGTAGAGCAGGAAGGATTGCAGCAGTTCGGCATCACCCGCCACAAAGCCGGAACGCAGGCCGGGCACGTTGGAACGTTTCGACAGGCTGGTAAACATCACTATCCCTTTGCGGCCGCGCCCCAGCATTTCAGCCGCCTGCAAAGCCCCCAGCGGTTTGCGGTCGTCGAAATAAATTTCGGAATAGCATTCGTCTGAAGCGATGACAAAGCCGAATCGGTCTTGCAACGCAAACAACTCGCGCCAGTCGTCAAGATTCATCACGCTGCCGCTCGGATTGTCGGGCGAGCAAACCAAAAGCAGCTTCACGCGCGGCCAAACGTCGTCGGGAACGCAACGCCAGTCGGGCAGGTGGCGCGGCGGGCTGCTGTTGGCAAAGCAGACTTCGCCGCCACCCAGCAGGGCGGCACCTTCGTAAATCTGATAAAACGGATTCGGGCAAACCACCACGCCGGTATCGTCTGCAACAGGGTCGAGTACCACTTGGGCGAAGGAAAACAATGCCTCGCGGCTGCCCAACACGGGCAGGATTTCCGTTTCCGCATCCAATTGCAGGCCGTCATAGCGGCGTGCCAGCCAACGGGCGCATGCTTGGCGCAATTCGGGCAGGCCCGCGGTCAGCGGATATTTGGCAAACTCCGCGCCCGCCGCCTGCAGGGCATCGGTGATCACGGCGGGCGTGGGATGTTTCGGCTCGCCGATCTGCAACATAATCGGCACCAGGCCGTCGGGCGGATTGATGCCTTGCAAAGCCTCGCGCAAACGGGCGAAGGGATAGGGTTTGAGTTGTTTCAACAGGGAATTCATAATCATCAAAATGGCTGGTTGTAATCCGACGGGATTCTAACAGAAGGAAAAGGCCGTCTGAAAAACTGTTTTCAGACGGCCTTCAATCGGTTATTGCCTCAGGCTACGCTAAAGCCTGCATCGGCAATGGCTTTTTTCACGGCATCCACATCCAAACCTTCACCGTGGGTAATCACTACCACACCGGTTTCAAAATTCGCGTTCACCATGCGGACATTCGGCACGGCTTCGGCTTGTGCAATCAGTTTGCGGGAATCTTCCTTGCTGCTCATCCCGGTTACATCCAATTTCATTTGCGGCATATTTTTACCTCTTTAAAAGTATCCAATAAAAATGAGTAATCCATCAGCTTTCCCGACATCATTGTTATTGTCTCGGAAAATTTGAGTGCTGCGGTGTAATCTGTCTTCCCTATCACTCGCAGCTTGGCAGATGCCGTCGGAAAGGAGATTTTTCGATTTTGCCTTTAATTGCATTCCTTGTCTATTTCGTTTAAGCATATTTTGTGCAAACAAGTATAATGGTTCATATTTAAAAACATATAACGCATTAATTGTCATAAATAATATTTACTCCTGCGCAACAAGCCAAAGATATAATATTTTCATAACCATACGAATCTTTACTACCTTTACCTAAAAACGGTTCGATACCCGCAATCGGCTGTTACCCCGTACTCCTCCATTCCGGGCAATTTTCTGTACAATGCGGCACCGTTTTCCAAACAATCCCATTAAACACATCATGACCGGTATCTTTTCCAAACTCGAGTCTTTCTGGTGCCGCCCGCCCGTATATTGGCTGCTGATTCCCCTGCTGGCCGCCGCCACGCCGCTCACTTTCGCCCCCTACTACCATTTCTGGCTGATGCCTTTGTTGTTTGCGGCCTTCATCCGCCTGCTGGAGCTCCGTCCCGACGTTCGAACCCGCAGTGCCTACCTGTTTGGCCTGGTTGCCTACACCGTTCAGTTTTATTGGATACACACCGCCCTGCACAACGTTTCCGGCCTGCCCAATCTCTACGCCCTCCCCCTCACCATGCTGCTGCCGGCCTATCTGGCACTGTTCCCCGCCACCGCCGTTTGGCTCTGGAACCGCATCCGTTTAAACCGTTGGCTGCATACCGGCCTTGCACTGCCGGTTTTTTGGACATTGGCGGAATTTGCCCGCGAACGTTTGCTGACCGGATTCGGCTGGGGGGCATTGGGTTATTCCCAAATTGCCGACCACGCCCCACTGGCCGGTTTCGCTCCTTTGGGCGGCATTCATTTGGTTACATTCGCCACCGCATTACTCGGTGCATGGCTGGTTTTACTGGTGGACGACAAAGGCCGTCTGAAAAAACGCTTGGCCCTTGCCTGCGCCGTTGCGGCATTATTATTCGGCGGCCATATCGCCAAGCAAACCGATTTCACCCAACCCACAGGGCAAACCGCCACCGTCGCCCTGGCTCAAGGCAATATCGAACAACACTTAAAATTCCGCAACGACCAAGTCCTGCCGACTTTGGATCGTTATTTCCGACAAATCGCCGACACACACGCCGATATCGTCATCCTGCCCGAAACGGCATTCCCCGTGATGCTCCAAGAACTGCCTGACCACATCATTGCAGAATTTGCCGAACAGGCCCGTCAAAACGGCAGCGCCTTAGCTGTCGGCACCATGCAATACACGGCTGACGGTATGAATTATCAAAATGCCGTCGTCAATCTGACCGATTACCGCATAGGAGCGGCCAATATTCCTTTTTACGCCAAAAACCACTTGGTTCCTTTCGGCGAATACAAACCCCTGCCGTCCTTAACCGCCCCGCTCTATCAAATGATGGATATGCCCTTGTCCGATATTCTGCACGGCGGAGAGGCGCAAAAACCGTTTCCCATGAAAAACCAACAGGTAGCATTCAATATTTGTTATGAAGACGGTTTCGGCGACGATTTAATCGCCTCCGCCAAACAATCCACCCTGCTCGCCAACGCCAGCAACCTGGCTTGGTACGGCGATTCCAATGCCATGTTCCAACATCTGCAGCAATCGCAAGCGCGCGCATTGGAACTGGGCCGCTATATGGCCAGAGCCACCAATACCGGCGCGACCGCCATCGTAGACAACAAAGGACGCATCATTGCCATGGCTCCCGCCAATACGGCAACCGTATTGAAAGAAGAAATTCAAGGCTATCAGGGAGAAACACCTTATATGCGTTTGGGCGGTTCTTTACCGTTCATCGGCCTATTGTCCATATTCGCGGCGGTTTTTCTGGCTGTCGGGCTCAAACGAAGCAGATAAAGAAAGCCTTCAAGTGAAGCAGACAAAAAATACCGGAACCGCTTGATGGCTCCGGTATTTTTATAGTCATTACAAAAACTTTGCCTCAACAGTTTTACGACACCCTGAGATTTTAGGCAAAAAATTTAGGCAAAAAAATGCACACATTTTTTCAAATGTGTGCCAAGTCTACAAAGGAGAAATAGAGGAGAAACTGTTAAGCCGCTATTGCAAGCCACTTAACGGGCATAATTATCTTGCGGAACCCATTTCCGGTCAAGCCCTTCCTTCTTTTTTTGCAATAACAGCACTATTCTTATCAAAAAATATACAAAAAAGGAAAAATAAACAAAATCGAATTTTATTTTTTTCAATTTCAATCAAAAGGTACTCTAAACAAAAAAAATGCACACATTTTTTTCAAATGTGTGCCAAGTCTACAAAGGAGAAATAGAGGAGAAACTAGTTAAGCCGCAACCAGCGACTTAACAAAGCGGATTATGAGCAAAAAACCATCTGCCGTCAAATTTTTTGCCACCTATAAAAAATAATCTGCCTCTTTTTAGCCACACTCCGCCATATTCTTTTCTGTTCGTTTTGCAACAAATAATCAAAACGGAGTATTCCAAAATAAGCACGCCGTCCAATATCAAGTATAGAAAGCGATTGCGACTTCACCCTAAAATCGTTTCAAACGGAATCCACCTTATTTCCTATGAAAGCCCCTGTTCAGACGGCCTCATGCCGCCTAAAAACCGATCAGCCATTCTTTCTTTGGAAATCGGCCATAAATTCCACCAGCGCGGCCACGCCTTCTATCGGCATGGCGTTATAAATGCTGGCGCGCATACCGCCCAACGTTTTATAGCCTTTCAGCTGGCGCAATCCGCACAATGCCGCCTCCTGCGCGAAACGTTCGTCCAATCCCGCATCTCCCGTGCTGAAGATAACGTTCATCTGCGAACGTGCGTCCGGATGTATTGCATTTCGATAAAAACCGCCACTGCCGTCTATCGCACGGTACAACATATCGGCCTTGCGGCGGTTGATAAACGCCATTTGCCCAACGCCGCCCTGAGTCTGCAACCAGCGCAGCACCAATCCCGCAATATAAATCGGATAGGTCGCCGGCGTGTTGTACATACCTTGCTTTTCAACATGTGCCTTGTAATTCCACACCGCCGGTACCGAATCCGGACAGCGTTCCAGCAAATCCTCGCGAATGATGACAATGGTTACTCCTGCCGGACCGAGATTTTTTTGCGCACCCGCATAAATCACGCCGAAATCGGCGACATCAATCGGCCGGGACAGGATTTCGGAGGACATATCGCATATCAAAGGAGGGAGGCCGTCTGAAAGCTTGGGCATCTGCCTGTATTGCAGGCCGTGTACGGTTTCGTTGGCAACAAAATGGACAAAAGCCGAATCCCTGCTTATATCCCACTCGCTTACCGGCGGCAGGCCGCAGTAATCATATTGCGTACCGCCGTGTGCAGCCAAATGGATTTCCGCCGCTGTGGATTTTTCCATCTGCCGGTGCGCGGTTTGCGACCAATTTCCGGTAACCACCGAATCTATCCGTTTGAAGCCATGGGAGAAATTCATTGCCACCTGACTGAATTGCGCACTCGCCCCCCCTTGCAGGAACAATATTTTGTAATGGTCCGGCACATTTAAAAGCAGGCGCAAATCCTGTTCGGCATGATAAAGGATGCTTTGAAACTCGGCGGAACGATGGCTCATACTCATCACCGGGATGCCGGTACCGTTGTAATCGAGCATTTCCTGTTGCGCGGTGTGCAATACGGCAGCCGGCAGCACGGCGGGACCGGCGGAAAAATTGTAGACGGTATTCATGTTCGGACTCTCTATTCTGACTTTCCCGTTTACGGGATGGCGTTTCCGCCGCCTGTTTCAACCATATTGAAACTATGCTTTCAGACGGCCTCGTAAAGCGCCTGATTTTATGCCCGGCAAACAGTTTCGGCAAGAAACCCGACCACCGCGCAAAAAAATCAAGGCCGTCTGAAACCGCTGAAATTTAACCGCTTTTCTTTTCTGTCCAAACACGATATAATCCGCAAAATTTTTCAAGTCAAACTGAGAAATGGCCATCGGGCCATTTTTTTATTTTCTCCGGAAGGAAAAATGGACATTCAACAAATATTGGATAAAACCCTGCCGGGTTTGGGTTACGAACTGGTGGATTTCGAGCTGACGGCACAAGGCATCTTGCGGGTCTTTATTGACAAGGAAGGCGGCATTACCGTCGAAGACTGCGCCACAGTCAGCAACCACCTCAGCCGCCTGTTTATGGTGGAAGACGTAGACTACAAAAACCTCGAAATCTCCAGCCCGGGCCTCGACCGCCCGCTGAAAAAAGCGGCAGATTTCGTCCGCTTTGCCGGACAGCAGGCAAAAATCAAAACCCGCCTGCCGATAGACGGACAGAAAAACTTTATCGGCCGTATCGAAGCGTGTGAAAACGATATCGTTACACTCTCCTTCGACGGCAAGACCGCCTCCATCGAAATCAACAATATCGACAAAGCCCGCTTAAAACCGGAATTTAAATTTTAATAACACGATTAATCGGAAACATTTTTAGGAGATAAAACATGAGTCGCGAAATGCTGCAACTGGCCGAAGCATTGGCCAGCGAAAAGAATGTAGACACCGACGTAGTGTTTGACGCACTGGAATTCGCCCTATCCACGGCTGCAAAGAAAAAAGCCGGCCGAGAACACATGAACGTGCGCGTCGAAATCGACCGGAATACCGGCGAACACCGCACCTTCCGCCGCTGGCTGATTGTGGCCGATGAGGATTACACCTATCCCGATGTGGAAAAAACCATTGAGGAAATCCAAGAAGAAATCCCCGGCACCACCATCCAAATCGGCGAATACTACGAAGAGCAAATTGAAAACGAAGGCTTCGGCCGCCAAGCCGCAATGACGGCCAAGCAGATTATCCTGCAACGCATCCGCGATGCCGAACGCGAAAAAGTCCTGAACGACTTCCTCGCCACCCGGGAAGACATCGTTATCGGAACAGTAAAAAGGGTCGAACGTCACGGCATCATCGTAGAACTCGTTCCGGGCAAACTGGACGCGCTCATCCCGCGCGACCAATCCATTCCGCGCGAAAATTTCCGCAGCGGCGACCGCATCCGCGCCCTATTCTTGCGCGTTGAAGAAATCGGCCAATCCGGACGCAAACAAGTCATCCTCAGCCGCACCTCGCGCGAATTCCTGGCCAAACTGTTTGAACAGGAAGTACCGGAAATTGCAGACGGCCTGCTGGAAATCCGCGAAGCCGCACGCGATCCCGGCCATCGCGCCAAAATCGCCGTCAAAGCCAACGACCAGCGCATCGATCCCCAGGGAACCTGTATCGGCGTACGCGGCAGCCGCGTCAATGCCGTTACTAACGAAATCGGCGGCGAACGCATTGACGTAGTACTGTGGTCGCCGGATACGGCGCAATTCGTCATCAACGCACTGTCGCCTGCAGAAGTCAGCCGCATTGTGATTGATGAGGACCATCATGCAGTCGATGTCATCGTTGCCGAAGACCAATTGGCATTAGCCATCGGCCGGGGCGGACAAAACGTCCGCCTGGCCGCCGACCTCACCGGCTGGCAGCTCAACATCATGACCGTTACGGAAGCCGAAGAGCGTCATGCCGCCGAAGATGCCGCGCTGCGCAACCTGTTTACCGAACACCTGGATGTCGATGAAGAAACGGCCGATGTTTTGGTACAGGAAGGCTTTGCCTCATTGGAGGAAATCGCCTATGTGCCGTCTGAAGAATTGGAAGAAATCGGTTTCGATGCCGCCACCGTCGATACATTGCGCAACCGCGCCCGCGACGCCATCCTCACCCAGGCGATGGCGCAAGAAGAAAAACTGGAAGAAATCGCCGAAGACCTCCGCACACTGGACGGTATAGACGAAGACCTGCTGCGCGACCTGGCACAGGCCGGCATCACAACGCGCGACGGTCTGGCAGAACTGTCGATAGACGAATTGCGTGAAATTACCGGCGTAGAACCCGGCGAAGCAGAAAAAATCATTCTTGCCGCCCGGGCACACTGGTTTGAAACAGACGAACAATAAGGAGGGGCTGTCGTATGAGTAACAGCACAGTAGAACAATTTGCAGCCGAATCGAAAATGTCGGTGGAGCGGATGCTGGAGCACCTGAAGAAGCACGGCATCAACAAAAACAGCGGCAGCGACATGCTGACCGATGCCGACAAAGCACAATTAAGCGCGCAAACCGTCGGCACCATCCGCATCAACCGCACCAAGGTCGAAAAAACCACGGTTGACGGCGTAGCGGTCGAACGCCGACGCAGCCGGAAAGTAGTCGTCCCTTCCGCCGACGAACAACTCGCTGCCGCCAAAGCCGCGCAGGAAAAAGCGGCGCAAGAAGCCGCTGCCGCCGCCGAAGCCGAGGCGGCCAAAACGGCGGCGGAAGCCGAAGCAGCCAAAGTACGCGCCGCAGCCGAACAGCGTAAAGCTCAAGAGGCTGAAAAAGCGGCAACAGCGGATCTTCAGACGGCCTCACCCGAACCGGTCGAGCCGAAAGAAGAAAAAACCGAACAGGAAACCAAACCGGCCAAAAAAGGCCGGGAGAAAAAAGCCAAAACCCCGCCGCAACCGGTAGAAGTCGTCAATGCCGCCGAGGCCGATCGCCGTGCCGAAGAAGAACGCCGCGCCCAAGCCTTCCGCGAACACCAGGCTGCGCTGTTGAGAGAAAAACAGGAGCGCCAAGAACGCCAGGAACGGCGTGAAGCCGCCAAAAAACAGGCGGCGGAAGAAGCGCGTGCAAGCAAAGCCGGTGAACAGCGTACCGCCAAACCGAGCGAGAAAAAACCCCTGTCGGCATCGGCAAACAAACCGGCTTCCGCACATGCTGCGGCATCAGAGCCCAATCCGAGCAGCGGCAGCCGTAAAAAAGACGAACGCCGCAATCATCACGATGATGAAGTTCAAAGCCGCAATGCCAAAGGTAAAGGCGGCAAAGGCGGACGCGATCGCAATGCACGCGGCAGCGGTGATGAAGAGCGCGTACGCGGCGGCAAAAAAGGCAAAAAACTCAAACTCGAGCCGAACCAACACGCCTTCCAAGCACCTACCGAACCCGTCGTTCACGAAGTCTTGGTTCCGGAAACCATCACTGTCGCCGATTTGGCACACAAAATGGCCGTCAAAGGCGTGGAAGTGGTCAAAGCCCTGATGAAAATGGGCATGATGGTAACCATCAACCAATCCATAGACCAAGATACCGCCCTGATTGTGGTGGAAGAACTCGGCCACGTCGGCAAACCCGCCGCTGCCGACGATCCTGAAGCCTTCTTGGACGAAGGAGAGGAACTCATCGAAGCGGAAGCCCTGCCCCGTCCGCCCGTCGTTACCGTGATGGGTCACGTCGACCACGGTAAAACCTCGCTGCTCGACTACATCCGCCGCGCCAAAGTGGTTCAAGGCGAAGCGGGCGGCATTACCCAGCACATCGGCGCATATCACGTTCAAACCCCGCGCGGCGTAGTTACCTTCTTGGATACCCCGGGTCACGAAGCGTTTACCGCCATGCGTGCACGCGGTGCAAAAGCCACCGACATCGTGATTCTGGTGGTTGCCGCCGACGACGGCGTGATGCCGCAAACCATAGAGGCCATCGCCCATGCCAAAGCGGCAGGCGTGCCGATTGTGGTTGCAGTAAACAAAATCGATAAGGAAGCCGCCAACCCGGAACGCATCCGTCAAGAGCTGACCCAACACGAAGTCATTCCCGACGACTGGGGCGGCACTACGCAATTTATCGATGTGTCGGCCAAAAAAGGCATCAATATCGACGCATTGCTCGAAGCCGTCTTGCTTGAGGCCGAAGTATTGGAACTGACCGCACCGGTGGAAGCACCCGCCAAAGGCATCGTCGTCGAAGCCCGCTTGGACAAAGGACGCGGCGCGGTAGCCACATTGCTGGTACAAAGCGGCACATTGAAAAAAGGCGACATGTTGCTGGCCGGAACAGCCTTCGGTAAAATCCGCGCCATGATGGACGAAAACGGCAAAGCCATTACCGAAGCCGGCCCGTCCATCCCGGTAGAAATCCTCGGCTTGTCGGACGTGCCCAATGCCGGCGAAGACGCCATCGTGTTGGCCGACGAGAAAAAAGCACGCGAAATCGCCCTCTTCCGCCAAGGTAAATTCCGCGACGTGCGCCTGGCCAAACAACAGGCCGCCAAGCTGGAGAATATGTTCAGCAACATGGGCGAAGGTCAAGTGCAGAACCTGTCGGTCATCATCAAGGCCGACGTACAGGGTTCCTACGAAGCACTCGCGGGCAGCCTGCAAAAATTGTCTACCGACGAAGTACGCGTGCAAGTCCTGCACAGCGGCGTGGGCGGCATTACCGAAAGCGACGTCAATCTGGCGATTGCTTCGGGCGCGTTCATCATCGGCTTCAACGTGCGCGCGGATGCATCCGCCCGCAAACTGGCCGAAAATGAAGACGTGGAAATCCGCTACTACAACATCATCTATGACGCCATCGACGATGTGAAAGCGGCCATGAGCGGCATGCTGTCTCCGGAAGAAAAAGAGCAAGTTACCGGTACAGTGGAAATCCGCCAAGTCATCAGCGTATCGAAAGTCGGCAACATCGCCGGCTGTATGGTTACCGACGGCGTGGTCAAACGCGATTCCCATATCCGCCTCATCCGCAACAACGTAGTTGTCCACAGCGGCGAACTGTCCTCGCTCAAACGCTATAAAGACGACGTCAAAGAAGTCCGCATGGGCTTCGAATGCGGCCTGATGATCAAAGGCTACAACGACATCATGGAAGGTGACGTGCTCGAATGCTTTGACATCGTCGAAGTTGCCCGCTCGCTGTAAACACGCCCATAACCAAAGGCCGTCTGAAAACTTTTCAGACGGCCTTTTTATATCCGACAAACATTTTTCAATAATGCAAAGGAGAAACGAATAGCGATTATTCCCCTTCTTCCCCATCCCTCGTTACAGGCTTGAACAATCTTGCCGCCAGCAAACCGAGTTCGTACAAAATAACCAACGGGACAGCCATCAAAACTTGGGACAGCACATCCGGCGGAGTGATTACCGCCGCCACGACAAACGCGCCCACAATCACATAAGGCCGCGCACTTTTCAGTTGCGCCAACGACACCACGCCCATCCTGTGCAGCAGCACCACGACAATCGGCACTTCAAACGTCGCACCGAAAGCCACAAACATACCCAATACAAACGACAGATATTTGTCGATATCGGTCGCCATGCTGACCCCCTGCGGGGTAACGCTTGTTAAAAACTGAAACACAATCGGGAAAACGGCAAAATAGGCGAAGGCCATGCCGCAGGCAAACAGAATCAGGCTGGACAACACCAGCGGCACAATCAGGCGTTTTTCGTTTTGATACAGTGCGGGGGCGACGAAAGCCCAAATCTGATACAGCGTATGCGGCAGCGTGGCCAAAAACGCCGTCATCAGGGCGACTTTAATCGGCACGAAAAACGGCGCAATCACATCGGTGGCAATCATCTGCGTCCCCTGAGGCAGAGACGCCATCAGCGGCTGGGCGACAAACGTATAAAGCGGCTGGGCAAACGGGATGACGGCAAAAAAAGCGGCCAGCATCACCAGCATAATCCACACCAAACGCCGGCGCAGTTCGACCAAATGTTCAATCAGGGTTTGGGTTTGCTCTGTCATCTCAATCTCGCCGACATTACGGTGAATCCGCTTTAAAGCAAGACGGCGTTACACCGCCCTGGCCGGATTGGAGCTTAATCACTATAAAATCGAAAATATGGGGAATATGAAAAACATCGGAAAGCGAAGCCGACCGACTCCGCCTATCTTTTCAGACGGCCTTGGCGGCGGACGCGGAGTTGCGGCCTCGGATGAAAACGCGGGCGCAAATCGCGGCGGCGGCCCATTGCCTGACGGCGCAGGGTAACCATATGGAAAGGGACGGCATCATCGTACTGCGTCCCCCCGGCGTACAGGCCGTCGTCCGTCCCTATGCCGAAATCGGCCGGCGTGCGCTGCGGCGGCAGCCGCTCCCAAGCGGGGAGTTCGGGATCTATGCCCTCCGCCTGACTTTGCAATGCATGGCGTGCATCATGCCAACCTTCCTGCGCTTCACGGACGGCCGCCTGAAAATCCTCTTTGACTTCGGACAGCCCTTCGGCATCCATTTGGCGGCTGAGTTCGTTTTTCACACCGCTGACGAAACGCTGCAAACGCCCCAGCCACAATCCGGCCGCACGCACCACCTTCGGCAGCCGCTCCGGCCCCAACACCACGAGCGCAACAACGCCGGTCAGCAGCATCTCGCTGAAACCGAGGTCGAACATGGCTTAGGCTTGCTTATCGTCTTTGTCGGCCTCGGCCTGCTTCTCGGCCGGGCGGGCATCTGCCTCTTCAGACCCCTCGTTCAGGCCTTTTTTGAAGTCGTGCACCGCGCCGCCCAAATCTTTGCCGATGTTGCGTAATTTTTTGGTACCGAATACCAACACTACAATCAGCAGCACAATCAGCCAATGAGAAATTCCGCTCAAACCCATTTTAAAATCCTTACGTTAAATCTATTCAATGCGGAAACCCGCTTTCAGACGGCCTGATATTCAAACCGGCGTACCCATGATATGCACATGGAGGTGGAACACTTCCTGACCGCCGCCGCTGCCGGTATTGATTTGGGTTTTAAACCCGTTGCGCAGGCCGTGTTCAGCGGCCAACTGCGGCACTTTCAGCATCATTTTGCCCAGCAGGGCCTCGTGTTGCGGCCCGGCGTGTGCCAGCGAATCGAAATGTTCTTTCGGAATCAGCAACAGATGGACGGGCGCGGCGGGGCGGATGTCTTTGAAGCAGAGCATCTCGTCGTCTTCGTACACCACCGAAGCGGGGATTTGTTTGTCTGCGATTTTGCAGAAGATGCAGTCGGTCATCATGAATTCTCCGGTAAGCCGCCTTGCGGTATTTCCGCTTGGGGCAAAGAGGTCGGATTGTAATACAAAAACACCGTCCGCGCCTTTCAGACGGCCTGATATCAGCCCCGAGTGCGCGCGGCCTTTTCCGCCAGCCCAGACAAACCTTGCCGCCGCGCCAGCTCGCGAATCACATCTTCCGCCCGCAAGCCGTGATGCGCCAGCAGCACCATGCAGTGAAACCACAAATCGGCGGTTTCGTAAACAAGGTGTTCGCCGCCGCCGTCTTTCGAGGCCATCAGCACTTCGCCGGCCTCCTCGATTACTTTTTTCAAGATTTTGTCGCCGCCTTTGGCAAGCAGTCCGGCCACATATGATTCATCCGGATTGCCGCCCTTGCGCGAATCGATCACATTTTGAATTTCAGACAATATCCTGTCGTCCATCATCCTTCTCCCAATGAATTGCCGCAGAGGGAGGCCGTCTGAAAACCGCCTTCCCGTTTCAGACGGCCTGCAACTTTAAGGTTTTGCGCCGTAGATGGCCTTTTCGTCCTTCAGCACCGCATCAACCGCCTGCCAGCCGCCGTCTGCCTGCCAAACGCGGTAGAAGCAGCTTTCCCGCCCGGTGTGGCAGGCAATGCCGCCCTGCTGCTCAATCTGCATCACCAGCGCGTCGCCGTCGCAATCGAGCCGCAGTTCGTACACTTTCTGCACATGCCCCGACTCCTCGCCCTTCATCCACTGCTTCTGCCGCGAACGGCTGTAATAATGGGCAAAACCGGTTTCCACCGTTTTTTGCAGCGCCTCGGCATTCATCCATGCCACCATCAGCACGCGGCCGCTGTGCCTGTCTTGCGCGATGGCACACAACAAACCTTTGTCGTCGAATTTCACCGCGCCCAGCAATTCTTCATACATGCCGTTTCGTCCTTTACCCTTCCGTTGTTCAGACGGCCTGCTATTTCTTCGCCGCCGTATCGATAATGCAGGAACCGGCGATTTGCTTGTTGGGCAGGCCGACTATCTGTTTTTCGTCCGCAGGCGCGCCGCCATAGCATGAAATCGCGCTGAGCGAATTTTTCGGCGAACCGTCGATGATTTTGTCGCTGTAAATCATATAGGCGAAGGCTTTGCGCTTGGCATCGTAATACCGCATGATTTGCAGGCTCTTAAAGGCAAAGCTCGCGCTGCGCTTAAACACCTGCTGCGGCTTGGCCACCGCCTGTTCGTTGAATTCGATCGCATTGCCGGTCTGCACGCATGATACCGATGCGTCGCTGGCATCCTCTTCCAAATTCACCGCCTCTTTCAAACCACCCTTTTTCGCATACGACAAATAACAGGTGATGCCCTTCACATCGGCATCGTCGAAACCTTCTATTTCGATACGGTCGTTTTTGCCCAGCACGCGGAATACGGTGCTGGCATTGCCGATTTTGTCGGTTTCGGAATCGCAGGCGGCCAAGGCCGAAACGGCCAGACCCAAACAAACGGCTTTGATGATGTACATCGATTTTCCTTAATTGACGTGTGTAGGCATGCTATTTTGCCACACGGCGGCACGGTTTTAAAATCAACGTTGCAAAAACCGCGCTTTTTCCGGCATGAAAGCATAAACGGCGGCGGCGCAAACCGCCTCCAACCGCCGTATAATGCCCATCCCCACCGCAGCCCTTGCAAAAGGCCGTCTGAAAAATGAAACGCAAAATATCTACCCTGCTCTACCTGATTGCATTCTTGCTGACCTTATTCGCCGTTTATTGCAGCCATCAGGCCGCCCAACCCGCACACCTGCTGCCGAAGGCTTCAGACGGCCTATCCGCCGCATGGTGGCTGGAACGCAGAATGTACGCCGTATTGTCCGCCTGGGCGGCAGGCACGGCCGCCACGGTGCTGCTGCGGCAAAACCCGTTCGAACGGGTGGCTTTGGCGGTATTGTTTTTCTGCCTTTACGGCTTGGTTGCGGCATTCATCTAACCAAACGCATCGCAGGCAAACCCAGCCCGCCCTGCGGCATCTCCCGCGCCATATCGCGGATTATCGTAAGTGAAAACGGAAACGCCCCTCCCCGCCGTAGTGAATTAAATTTAAACCGGTACGGCGTTGCCTCGCCTTACCATACTATCCGTAACGTCTGCGGCTTCGTCTCCTTGTCCTGATTCAAATTTAATCCACTATACCAGGACACCCTCCAAGCAATCCACCATCAAACAAAAAGGCCGTCTGAAAACCTTGGCAACAGGTTTTTCAGACGGCCTCATTGCCTCGCCAGGCTTACACGCCGCGCAACAATTCGTTCACGCTGGTTTTGGCGCGGGTTTGCGCGTCCACTTTTTTCACGATAACCGCGCAATACAGGCTGTGGCTGCCATCTTTCGCGGGCAGACTGCCGGACACGACCACCGAACCGGCCGGTACGCGGCCGTAGTGGATTTCGCCGGTTTCGCGGTCGTAGATTTTGGTGGACTGACCGATGTACACGCCCATGGAAATCACGCTGCCTTCTTCGACAATCACGCCTTCGACGATTTCGGAACGCGCGCCGATGAAGCAGTTGTCTTCGATGATGGTCGGACTGGCCTGCAAGGGTTCGAGTACGCCGCCGATGCCGACGCCGCCGCTCAGGTGGACGTTTTTACCGATTTGGGCGCAAGAGCCGACGGTCGCCCAAGTATCGACCATCGCGCCTTCGTCCACATACGCGCCGATATTGACGTAAGACGGCATCAAAACGGTGTTTTTGCCGATGAAGCTGCCGCGGCGCGCCACGGCACCGGGTACGGCGCGGAAACCGGCGGCGCGGAACTCGTCTTCCGACCAGTCGGCAAACTTGGTCGGCACTTTGTCGAAGTATTTGTTCACACCGTCATTGAGGACTTCGTTGTCTTGGATGCGGAAGGAAAGCAGCACGGCTTTTTTCGCCCATTCGTTGACTTTCCATTGCCCCACGCCCAGGCGTTCGGCCACGCGCAGGCTGCCGGAATCGAGTTGGCGCAGGGTTTCCAACACGGCTTCTTTGACTTCGGGGGTAACGGTGGCCGGCGTGATGTCGGCGCGGTTTTCAAAGGCGGTTTCGATGATGTTTTGCAATGACATGTTTTTTCCTTTCGGGTGTGAAATGGGATTTCAGTGCGAAAGGCCGTCTGAAAGCGCGGTTTTGATGCTTTCAGACGGCCTTTTCCATAGTGCGCTGTTTACAGGCCGGACAGGGCGGCGGTGTCGTGCGCGATCATCAGTTCTTCGTTGGTCGGCACCACGACGACGGCAGGCGTTTGACCTTTCGGACTGATGATGCCTTCTTTGCCGAAGCGTACGTCCACATTGGCCTGTTCGTCGAGTTTCAAGCCCAGGAAGGCCAAATGGGCGACGGTTTGGGCGCGGACGGCATCGGAGTTTTCACCAATGCCGCCGGTGAACACCAGCGCATCGATACCGCCGGCGGCCACAGCCATGGCGGCAATGTATTTGGCCAGGCGGTAGGTGGTAACGGCTATGGCCAATTTCGCGCTTTCATGGCCTTCGGCTGCGGCTTCTTCCACGATGCGGCAGTCGTTGGACAGCTCGGAGATGCCCAGCAGGCCGGATTTTTTGTTCAAGAGGTCGCTGACTTCTTCCACGCTCATGCCCGCATTGGCAGCCAAGAACGGGTAAATGCCGGCATCGACGTCGCCGCTGCGCGTACCCATCACCAAGCCTTCCAGCGGGGTGAAGCCCATGCTGGTATCTTGGGATTCGCCGTTTTTCACGGCGGTGATGGATGCGCCGTTGCCCAAGTGGGCGATGACTAGGCGGCAGTCTTTCACGTCTTTGCCGATGATGCGGGCGGCTTCGGGGGCCACGAAGCGGAAGCTGGTGCCGTGGAAACCGTAGCGGCGGAAGGCGTATTTTTTATACAGGGCGCGCGGTACGGCGTAGGTGTAGGCGTGTTCCGGCATGGTTTGGTGGAAGGCGGTGTCGAACACGGCGACGTTGGGCAGGCCGGCAAAAATGGCTTGTGCGGCGCGGATGCCGGTCAGGTTGGCCGGATTGTGCAGCGGGGCGAGCGGGATGCAGGCTTCCAGTTGGGCGATGACTTCGTCGTTAATCAGGACGGACGCGCTGTATTTTTCGCCGCCGTGCACGACGCGGTGGCCGACGGCTTTCACATCGGCATCCAGGCCGTATTTTTTCAGTTCGTCCAAAAGTGCGCCGACTGCACCGGTGTGGTCGTGGCGGTCGGCCAGTTCCACGCGGTGTTTCTGACCGTCTTTTTTGAAGGTGATGTAGGCATCGGGGGTGGTCAGTTTTTCACCCAGGCAGCTCAGCAGCACTTCGCCGCTGTCGTTGTCGAGCACCGCGCCTTTCAAAGACGAGCTGCCGCAGTTCAATACTAAAATCAGGTTTTTGGACATTGTATTTTTCCTTCTTGTCGGTAAATGGGGAAACTTGTGTTTCAGACGGCGTGCATTATACAGACAGTCTGACGGGATATGTGGAAACTTCGGCGCGGATTTGGCCGGCTGCGGTTGCGCGGCGATGTTTTGAGGCCGTCTGAAAACATATCGGTCGGGAATATGTTTTCAGACGGCCTTTCTGTGTGCGGCGGCATCTGCCCGGCAAACGCTATTTGTCTTCCGGCTTGGCCTGTTCTTGTTCCGGCGTTTCCGCATCCGCAGCTTCTGCAATTTCAGTTTCGGCTTCGGCCTTATCTTTGGCCGCCGCTTCGCTTGCGGCGTTTTCAGACGGCCTGACCGCTTCTTCCGCCGCTTCGGTTTGCAAATCGGTTTGGCTTGCCGGTTCGACGGTTTCGGCTTGGATTTGCTCAGCCGCACTTTGCCGTCCGTCCGACTCTGCGGCGGGCAGTACCGAACCGGCCAGATAGCCCAGCGTAACGGCTTTGTCGCTGCGCTTAGCCAGTTGTTCTTGCAGCGCTTCTTTGCCCATCAGGGTTTGCGCGCCGTTGCTCAGGTGGCGGATGACGTTTTGGTAGCTGCGGTTCAACGCGTCCACCGCTTCTGCGGTGTCGGCAAAATGTTGGTCCACGCGGCTGCGGTAGTCGTCCAGTTCCTGCTTCAAGGCTTCTCGCTCGCTTGCCTGCCGCGACTGTTTGCCGCGCAGGAACAGCCACGCCAGCAGGAAGCCGGCGGCCAAACCGGCCGTTGCGGCCAAAACCAACATGGAAACGGTAGGTGCATTCATCTCGTTTGTCCTTTCGGGTTGTTTGGAAAGTTTTACCGGCAGCAGGCCGTCTGAAAATACACTAAACAGTTCGTCTTGCTTTCAGACGGCCTCCGGTTGTCATTCTCCCTTACGGATGGGCGGCAATAAAGGCGGCCACTTGTTCCTGACCGGTCAGCGCGCCGCACACTGCTTCTTTGCGGATGCGTTTGGCCAGCCCGGCCAAAACTTTGCCCGGCCCGCATTCGGCGGATTCGGTAATGCCTTCATCAACCAGGCTGTTTACGGTTTCCGTCCACCGTACGGGGCTGTAGAGCTGGCGGACCAGTGCGTCTTTGATTTGCGCGGGATTGTCGTAGGATGCGACGTCGGCGTTGTGGATGACGCGGATTTTCGGTGTGGCGATGTTGATGTTTTGCAGTGCCTCGGCCAATTTGTCGGCAGCGGGCTTCATCAGGCTGCAATGCGAAGGAACGGATACGGGCAACGGCAGGGAGCGTTTCGCACCTGCTTCTTTGGCAGCGTTCATGGCACGTTCGACAGCGGCGGTATGGCCGGCAATCACGACCTGCCCCGGCGAATTGAAGTTTACCGCTTCCACCACTTCGCCCTGCGCGGCGGCGGCACACAGTTCTTTAACCTGCCCGTCCTCCAAACCCAAAATCGCCGCCATCGCGCCGACGCCTTGCGGCACGGCGTTCTGCATCAATTCCGCACGCAGGCGGACGAGTTTGATCGCATCGGCAAAGGCCAGTGCTTCGGCGGCCACCAGCGCGCTGTATTCGCCCAAGCTGTGTCCGGCCACGACTTGCGGCAGTTTGCCGCCGGCTTCGAGGTAGGCGCGGTATGTGGCGACGCCGGCAGCCAGCATCAGGGGTTGTGTATTGACAGTTTGGCCGATTAAATCGCTGTCTTCACCGTTCATCATCGCCCACAGGTCTTGGCCCAGGGCGGCGGATGCTTCGTCAAAAGTATTTTTAACCACGCTTACGCCGTCGAAGCCGTCCATCATGTGCAGGCTCTGCGAGCCTTGGCCGGGGAAGAAAAATGCAAAAGACATGGGATTCCTTTCTCATGCTCAGGCCGGTATAACAATGGATACACCATTATGGCCGCCTGTGTGTCTGTCGGTTGAAAAAATTGCCGCCGCAAAATGCACAAACCGCCATCTGCGGCAAAAGCGGGATGGCGGAAAGTGTAACAGAAAGAGATACGCCGTTCTATGCTGCCGCATTCGGCGGCAGGCCGTCTGAAAACAAAGAGGTACATTTTCAGACGGCCTGAAGGCTTTATTCGGCAATCTGGATGTCGATGTCGGTCAGCAGCCATTGGCCGTTGCTGTGGCGTTTCAGACGGCCTTTCAGTACGTCGCCTTCTTGCGGCACATAAAATTGGTTGAGGTGCTGGCCCAAGGCGAACACCGGGACGGATGGCTCGCTGGACAACATGCCGAAACCGCCGTTTTTCTTAATGTCCCAAGCACTGACTTTGATGCGTACAATATCGCCTTCTTTTACTGTCACACCGCTTTCGGCAAACGGCTCGGCCGCCTGCATCCCCACTGGGGCGGGAGAAAGCGCGCAAGGACGGTTTTGGTCGTCCATGCCGGCGATATAGGTGATTTCGTCGCCGACTTTCGGTTCGCGGTAACCGGCCGGCAGGTCTGCCGCCAGAAGCAACAGGCGGGCGGTCGTGTCGTCTTTATCGCGGACAACGCCTAACTGTTTGTCTTGAAACCAAGAAATGATATAGTCAATTAAAATCAAAATAGGACAGTGGCGCATCGTCAAATCGGGCGTAATCAGACAATACGGTTCGCAGATACCGCTTAATA
>ERZ773054.243-NODE-243-length-44470-cov-18.648317_pt1 | contig 44470 bp, 30 predicted proteins | sample MGYA00580630_ERZ773054 | MGnify/ENA primary metagenome ERZ773054 (study PRJEB29015, sample SAMEA2737994) | human oral metagenome | biome: human oral; feature: human-associated habitat; material: dental | place: China | collected 2115 ... | reverse complement strand
CGACCTCCGGGTTATGAGCCCGGCGAGCTACCGAACTGCTCCACCCCGCGTCGGCCCGTCTAGTCTACCGACGTTCCAAGCCAGCTAGCAAGGAGGGAGGAAGTGTGAGCTGTCACGTTGAGCGGCGCGTGCCATAGGCTGCGCTCCGCCCCAGTTCAGCGGCATGGCAACACCCGCTCCTACTTGCCGCCCTCGCCTTCTCGGCGTGCTTTGACGGCGCGCTCGAGCGCGCTCTGCAGCTTCTTCTGCGCCTCGCCATAGGCCGACCAGTTGCCTTCCTTCATCGCCGAATTCGACTCTTCCATTGCCTTCTGAGCGTCGCTCAACGCGGACTGAAGCTCGTCCGTCGGCGTCGCCCCTCCCCCGCTCGGCGAGGCGTCGGGCGAGCTGGGCGAAGCCGAAGGAGAGCCGCTCGGGCTCGGCGAAGCACTGGGATTCGCTTTCGGCTTGTTGTTTGAGTCGGCCGACGGAGCCTCCTTGTGCCCGGAGACGCTCGCGTCGCCTGCCTGTGCGCCGGAATCCCCGCCGAAGGTCTGGTTGAGCGACTCTTCGAGCGTCGGCGCAAATCCGATCTTGCTTCCCTTGCCGAAGGTTGTCAGCACATACTGCGCGATCGGGTAGGAAGTGCTTCCGCTCGTCTTGGAGGCCTGGACGTAGACAGGTTGGACGTACAAGAGCCCGCCGCCTATTGGCAACGTCAGAAGGTTGCCCATGATGACCTGCGTCCCTCCCTGTTTGAGGAGGTTGAGGGTGGTCGAAACCTTCGAGTCGGTCAGGAAGTTGTTCTCCGCTTGGCCGGGGCCCGGAACCGTCACGTCCCTCGGCAGCTCTATCAACCTCAGCTGCCCATATCCGTTGCGGACCTTGCCCGGCTCGCTGCCGGCTTCCGAATCGACCGCCAGGAAGCCCGTCATGACATTCTGCTTGTCGGCGCCGCCCAAGATGAATCCCGTGGAAAGCGAGAACTGCGCCTTGTCCTGGCCGGGCATCTGGAGGGTCAAGTAGTACGGGGGCTGATCCTGCGTCGAGCCCTTGGGCGCCGTCGGCTCCTGCGGAACGTCCCAAAAGTCTCCGCCCGAATAGAATTCCTTGGCATTGGTCACGTGGTAGCGGGACAAAAGCGTGCGCTGGACCTTGAACATGTCCTCTGGGTAGCGCATATGGGACATCAGATCGCCCGACATCTTTGACATCGGAGTCAGCGTTCCCGGGAAAACCTTCGACCACGCGTTGACGATCGGATCCTTCTTGTCCCACTGGTAGAGCTTGACGGATCCGTCGTAGGCGTCCACAACCGCCTTGACCGAGTTGCGGATGTAGTTGACCTGCTCGGGGGACTCCCCGTACTGGCCTGCGCCCCTGGACTTCGCGTCCGCCGTCGCCTCGTTCAAGGATTGGCGGGCCGAGTACGGGTACTGGTTGGTGGTCGTGTAGCCGTCGAGGATCCACACGAGGCGCTTGGGAGTCTTGGGATTGCCGTCCATGTCGACGACGGCGGGATAGACCCTCGAATCCAAAGTCAGGTAGGGAGCGACCTTGGAGACCCTCACGCGGGGATCGCGGTCGTAGAGGATCTGCGAGTCCTTCGTGACGCGGTCGGAGAAGAACAGGTCAGTGTCGCGGAACTTGATGGCGAACATGAGCTTGGAGAAGGCGTTGCCGATCTTCGGGCCGCCGTCGCCGGCATAGGTGGTGGACTTGACTCCGTTCTTCGACCCGCCGGTCGGATAGTCGAGCTCCCACGGCGTCGTTCCCTTCGGCGCGCCGACCACGGAATAGTCGGGCGAGGACTTTCCGAAATAGACGCGCGGCTCGTACGTGCCCAGTTCGCCCGTCGAGGGGATCCCCTGCTGGAAGAACGAAGGTTCGCCGTCCGAGGTCGTCGTGTTTCCGTAGGCCGAGACGACGCCGAAGCCGTGGGTGTAGACGGTGTGGTCGTTGACCCATGTGCGCTGTCCCTCCGAAAGCCCGCTGAGGTTGAGCTCGCGAACGGAGATGACCGTGTCACGCGGAGTGTCTTTGATCGTGTAGCGGTCCACGGAGAGCTGCTGATCGAAGGAATAGTAAGGTCTGTTGCGCTGAAGCTGGGTGAAGGTCGGCGAAATGATATTGGGGTCGAGCACGCGGATCTGCGCCGTGGTCTCGGCGTCCGAACGGAGCTGGCCCGCGGCGGCGTCGGTCCGCGCCTTGTATTCGCTCTTCTTCACGTTGTCGAGGCCGTAGGCGGTGAGAGTGGCGTTGATGTTGCGCTGAATGAAGGTCGATTCCTTCTCGGCTGCGTTCGGGACCACCTGGAAGCGCTGGACGAAGTAGGGAATGGCCGTCGTGACGACGAGGCCCGCCACGGCCGTGACGGCGATTCCGATGACCGTGAACTTCCACAGCCCCTTGACCGCCGCAAGGACGAAAAGGCCGGCGATGAGCACCGCAGCCAACGACAGGATCGTGATGCCGGGAAGGGAGGCGTTGATGTCCGTGAAGGAGGCGCCGGAAAACTTTTCGTTGTTGGCCAGAAGCATGTTGTACCGGCGAAGCCAAAGGAATCCGGCAACGACAAGCGCCGCGAGCGCTCCGAGCACGCCGAAGTGGACCCGGACGCGAGAGGTGAGGACGACCTTTGAGCCGTCGGAGGAAATTCCGCCGTAAAGATAATGACTGACGATGGCCACCACTGCTCCGACAGCGAGAAGCGTGACCGACAGCGCGAGAAGCGATTGCAGAACCGGAAGGGTGAAAACGTAAAAACTCACGTCGTTGCCGAATTCTGCGTCCTTCTGACCGAAAGGCGTGCGGTGAAGCCACAGAACGTACGTGCGCCATTGGCTGCCGAGCTGAGCGCCGAAAACGATTCCCAAGGCGAGCGGGACGAAGAGGCGGGCCAGCCACGGGTGTTCCTCTATCTGCTGGCGATACTGGTCTATTCCCTTTCGAACGGCCGTCTTTTCCCCTGTTCGGGCGACGATGTGGTTGACGAAAGCCGACAGGCCCACAAGGAATGTTCCGAACGCGCCGAGGGCGATGGCCCACCCCCACTGAGTCCAAAAGACCTTGGCGGCTTTCAGCTGGGAATACCACTGCACATCGGTCCACACATTGGCGAAGACCACAAGGCCGGCCAAAAGAACGGCAAGGACGACGAGGGTCGGCACGAAAACGCCGACCGACCTGCTTCGGCCGCCCTTGGAGGAACTGGGGGGAATGCTTGTAGCGGACAACTTCGCCTCACGTGTTTCGACTCCGCGGTCGGTCGACCGCGCTACTCCAAAACTAGCCGATGCGCGGCGATATTCCCAGACGCTCGATGCGTTCGACGGCCGATTCGGCCTGGAACGGCGCCCTTTCACGCATCAAAAGACAGACAGAACTCGGCGGGCTCCCCCGGCCGGCCGCCCCGTGATTGCAAAGAAGGCGCCGCGCGGCTCGGTTGCAATCCTGCCAACGCCCGCAGCGAACGCGCTCCTCGCCTTCAGCTCACTGCAGGCGGCGGCTTGGGGCGGGGCGACGTCGATCTCGGCGCGCCCCGTGGCACACTTATGGCGTGAGCGAAATCGAGCAAGCTGTCAAAGAGATCGAGGCCTACGTCGCCGCAGACGGATGGGACGGGCCGGTTCGCGTCTTTTCCCTCGTCGACGCGGAAACGGCGATGTCAGTCAATTCGGCCCTGGCCGCAGAGCTGCCGGCCGACGCCACAGGCCTGCTGTCGATTGAGCAAGAGGGGCTTCCCAGCTCGGACTCGATCGACGAGCTGCTTGGCAGGCTCGCCTGGCCCGACGCCGTCGACGGCGCGGCGATCAGCCTTGAACGCGTGACGCTTCCGCCCGAGGCGGAGGCCGAAATTCCCGATGACGCGGAGGAGGCCCGGCGTTTCGTCGCCGCCGACCCGCGCCGCGAGGACATCAGGATGGTCGTCGGCGTTCTGCGCAACGGCGAGAGCTGGTGCACAATCAGGCTGCGCTCGCACGATTCGCAGGCCGAGGCGATCTCCGGCGCCGACTTGGTTCCTGAGATGATTGAGGCTCTCCTGGCGACATTCGCCGAGTGACCCGCGACATTCGCTGACTGACCCGCGACGTTCGCCGAGTGACCCGCGACATTCGCTGACTGACCCGCGACGTTCGCCGAGTGGCCTCGCCCGCCTTGCAGGCCTGTCGACTTCCGCGTTCGGCCCGTCGACTCCCGCGGAACTCAGCCGGCCGCCTTTCGCCAAGCTTTCGGCTCCTCGCTTTCGGCGGAGCCTCCAGCATGTCGCTTCTTCAGAGCTTTTCAGCTTCTCACTTTTTCGGAGATTTGGCGACGACGTCGCGGCACGTCTGCAAGCCAGAGGCTTTGCCCGCGCCGATGGCCTGGACCGCCTTGACCGCCTCGTCGAAGGTGCGCACGGAGTAGACCTTCATCCCCTTCGGCTCGTACCCAATCGTCTCGGCGCAGTTTTCGGCCGGCGCGAGGAAATGCTTCGCGCCCTTTTGCGAAGCCCCGACGAGCTTGTGCTGGATGCCGCCGATCGGGCCGACGTCGCCGCCCATCGACATCGTTCCGGTGCCCGCGATCACCTTGTCGCCGCCCAGCGAGCCCGGAGTCAGATCGTCGTAAATGGCGAGGCTGAACATCAACCCGGCCGAGGGGCCTCCGATCTGTTCGACGCCGTAATTGACCTTCACCGGGTACTTGAGGTTCTTGCTTGAAAGATAGACGCCGAGCTTGGAGCCGGGATGGGTCCAGCCGGTTGCGTCGGCCTCGTGCGCCGTCGTGGCGATCTCGGCCGTCTTTTCTTTTCCGTCACGGGTGAATCCCACGGTGACCGTCGTTCCCGGCGCGATCTTGGCCAGCCGTTGGGCCAAATCGGAGTACGTCCGTATCTCGGTCTTCTGCCCGGCGGCCGAGATCGAGGTAAGAACGTCCCCCTTGGCGAGCTTGCCGGACGCGCGGGAGCTTTTCGGCACGCCTGCCACCACGAGTTTCATCGTGACGGCGTGGCCCGTCTTCCCGAGGGCGACGACGGCCGCATTGTCTTGAGAGTCGGTCATGAGAGCGGCGTTTTTCTTGTCGACGTCGCTGGACGTCTCGTTCTCGGAGTAGAGAGCCCGCACCGGGACGGCCTGCATGTCCGACGCGAAGAGCGCGGCGAACACCTGGGCGGAGGGAACCCCGTTGTCGGCGGTTCCGTACGAGCTGACCGTCGTCATGAAAAGCTTCGTCGAAGAAGCGTGCGTCTTAGCCCCTGAAAGGGTGACGAGCTGCTTGCCTTCGTACTTCCCTGCGACGTCGATTGCCGGGCCGGGGGTCTCGACGACGTAGGCGCTGGGCATGACGAGGCCTATGACGGCAAGCAAAGCGAATGCCCCTCCGGAAACGAGGCGTCTGCGTGTTGGATTCACTCGTCTATCATGCCCGAGGAGGCCGCGTCTTCGCATGTGCGGAGAAGCCAACCCTCTCGATATCCGCCAGAAATGGTGGAACCCGCTTCTTTGCACACGCGGAGAGGCCAAGCTCAGAGGATGCGACTTCTCCAAGACGCCGGGCCTTCACATGTGCGGGTGCCGTCTGCCGGCGACGCCCCTGCGCTGTACGAGGTCTTTGGACTGCGCGGGCCTCATTGGACTGTGCGGGCCGCATTCGGGCGGCGGTCGGACGTTCGCGGTCCCCGGTATTAGCCCTCGGCGGACAGCCGCGCCATATTCGACGTCGAACAAATAAACTTGAGCCAGTGGATGAGAGGTGCCCAACGTGAGCGAGAACGAACTGCCGCAAGACCCCGACCAGTGGATGGAAATGCTCCGGGCTGTGATGGGAGACGAAACCGCCGAACGCATCATTGAGCAGATGCGCGAGTCGGGGGTCAATCCCGCAGCGGCTCTGCAAGGCATGGAAAACCTAGACGTCACGGCTGTCATGAATCAGGTCAGGTCCATGCTCGGCTCTTCCGGCGAGGGTCCCGTGGATTGGAGCATCGCCGAGAAGGCGGCGCGCTATCAGATCCAGAACGAGCACTACGACTCCCTGAGTTCCGCGGAAGGCGAACGGGCGCGGGAGGCCCTTTCCGTCGCTTCCTTGTGGCTGGACCCCGCCGTCGACGTCGACCCTTGCACGGGTCCGAACCAGGCGTGGAGCCGGCTGGATTGGCTCGCCCATTCGCTTCCCATGTTCAAGAGGCTGACCGAGCCGGTGGCCGAAAACGTCGGGCGCGCCTTCATCCATGCCATTCTCGGCCAGCTGGGGAACATCCCGGAGGAGTTCCATTCGATTCTCGGCGACTCCGAGTCCCTTCCCGGGATGCGAAATCTGATCTCCGCCGTCATGGGCCTCCAGTACGGACGGGGCATGGCTGAGCTTTCCACCGTGTGCTTCGGCACCGCCGACGCCGGCCTTCCGCTGGTCGAGGGGCACACGGCCGCGATGGTCCCCTCGAACGTCTCCGAATTCGCCGAGGGCCTGGACTCGCCGGAAGAGGAAGTCCGCATGTTCGTGGCGATACGCGAGCAGGCCGTTGCTCGGCTCTATTCGAAGGTGCCCTGGCTGCGTCCGCGGGTCCTCGACGCCGTGGCCGCTTACGCCCGCGAGATTCAGATCGACATGAGCTCGATGGAGGAGCAGGTCCGCGAGGCCGGCTTCGACCCCCAAAAGCTCCAAGAATTCGACCTGTCGAAAGTCTTCTCCAGCAAGCCGACAGAAAGCCAGTCGGCCGCCTTGGCGCAATTAGAGCACCTGCTTTCCCTTGTCGAAGGATGGGTGAGCGCCGTATCCCTCCAGGTCGCCTCGGCGCAGCTGCCCCACGCCGTGGCACTCGGCGAGATGTTCGGCAGGCGTGCGGCCGTCAGCTCGCCCGCGCAGCGGGTGTTCGGGCCCCTCGTCGGTCTTCACATCCAGCCACGCGCCAATCGTGAGGCCCAGCGTTTCTGGGAGGTCGCCTACGCCAAGCTCGGCGCCGAGGGCCGCGACGGACTGTGGAAGCATCCCGATCTGCTTCCGACCAGCGAGGCCATGGAGGATCCTGACGCATTCTTCGATTCGGCGGGGCCCTCCCCCGCCGTGGCGGAGGAGCTTGACGCCTTCCTCGCCGAGCTTTTGGGCGAGGACGAACCGCCGACCGAAGCCGAGTGAACTCCAAGCCATTCAAAGCCTGAGTTCCCACCGCAGCCGCAAGGCGCCGACCGCCGTCGACAAAGCCTCTGAGAAGACCGCTGACGCCTGTGCATAACTCCGCCGTGAAAATCCGGGACAACGGTAGCTTTAGCCCATGGACAGGGTCTTTCACATTCGCGAGGGCCTCGGAGTGTTCTGGCGCGACCGCAACACCCTGCAGATCGGGCTTGATCCCCGCACAGGCGTGACGGTAGGCGGGCTCAATCGAACCGAGCAGGATTTCGTCGCCTCCCTTTCGCGCCCGTTGTCGGCAACCGAGGTCGAGGCTTCGGCGCACCGAATGCGCATCGCGTCTGCGCGGCGCACCGAGATACTCGACATGCTTGATCGTGCGGCCGTCCTCGCGCAACCGCCCCGGAGTTTGTCCGGGGCATGCGTGCAGCTGACAAACCTCGACGCCCTCGGCGTGTCCATAGCGCTGGCTCTCGCTGAGGCGGGAGTGGGCGCGATCGTCTTCGGTCCGAACATGGGGGCGGTGGGACGGGACGATCATCCGGCCCTCGCGAAGCGGCTCGGGCTGCCGCGAGCTCAGGCGTTCCTGACCGCGTTGCGTTCGGCCTCCGTCGGGATTCGCACGAGCGGGACTCCCGACGTCGCCGTCGTCACCGGCTCGCGCCTCATCGATCCGAGCGCAACCGGCGATCTATGCGGACGGGGCGTCCCTCACCTTCTCGCGTGGGTCGAGGAAGTCGATGCCTGCATCGGCCCCCTGGTCGAACCCGGTGAGAACGCCTGCGCCGGCTGTGTGCACGAAGCGCGGTGCGAAGCCGACCCTGCCTGGGTCAACCTCGCGCCCCAGGCCGTTTTCGCCAAGCCGATCGTCGCCCCGGCGAATGTCAGGAACCTTGCCTGCGACCTGGCGGTCCGCTGCATTCTGGGCTTTCTGGCGGGCGACGGCAACAGTCTGCGAGAGGTTCAGTGGAGGGTGCCTCGCGGCACGGCGGCGCCCCGCCAAGTGTCCGTCGTCGCGCACCCGGCGTGCCCGTGCAGCGCGCACTCCCTTCTTCTGGGCAAGATCGGCAAAGCAGACGGCGAATCCGATTCCGAGGCGGACGGCGCCGGAGCAAGTGCAGAGCGCAGCGTCAAGGCGAATTCCAGGTCCGACTTCGAGGCTGTTGCCGCGGCCAACGGGGAGGCTGGTCGGGCGCCCAACGCCTCGGGCGCCTCAACGGCCGGAACGCGACCGGGCGACGACCCCGAGGATCTCCTCCCCCCACTCGGCGAGTTTTGAGGCGCCGATGCCCCGGATCTTCCCCAACTGAGCGAGCGTCGCGGGTTTGGCGACGGCGACGGCGCGAAGCGTCGAGTCGTGGAGAATGACGTACGCGGGTTTGTCTATGCGCCGCGACGCCTCAAGCCTCCACTCGACGAGCGCTTCGAAAAGGGGGACGTCGTCTTCGTGTTCGGCCGCGAATTGCTGCGCCGCCGCCGCCTTGCGCTCCCTGTAGCTCGTCGCGCGGGAAACGGGCTCGCTTGGCCGAGGCCACGTCCCCTGCAGAAAACGCGACATTTTTCGGGCGGATCGCTGCCCGTTGCCCTTGGCATAGGAAATCTGGAGGCACTGCTTGGCGCGCGTGATGCCCACGTACATGAGGCGTCGCTCTTCGCCTATCGCCTCCTCGCCTTTGGCCAGCGAAATCGGCATGAGGCCCTCGCTCATGCCCACCAGAAAGACGGCGTGCCATTCGAGGCCCTTCGCCGAGTGGAGGGATGCAAGCGTCACTGAATCGGTCTCGGGCGCAGCCTGAATCTGCGCCCGCTCCTCAAGTTCGGCGACGAACTCGGCCATTCCCGCGCCGCGAGCCTGCTCCATTTCTTCGGCCATCTTGAGCAACGCGGCCAGCGCGGACCATCTTTCGCGCGCGGCGCCCGCGCCTTCCGGCGGCTGTTCGCGCCACCCGCGTTGCATGAGCACCGCCTTGACGTCGTCGGCAAGCGATCCGCCCGCCTCCGCCCTGGCGGCTGCGCGCATGCCCACCATCGCTTCGCGCACTTCTCGCCTGGAAAAGAAACGCTCGGACCCGCGAACGGAGTAATCGACGCCCGCCCGCCCCAGGGCGGCCTCGAGCTCCGCCGACTGGGCGTTCGTCCGGTAGAGGACGGCGATGTCAGCGAGGCCCACTCCCCTTTCGCGCAGCTGGAGAATCTCAGCTGCCACGGCCTCGGCTTCTTCGACGTCGTCCCCGTACTCCTTGAAGACGACCGGAACAGACGAGGGCAGCTGCGAAACGAGCCTGACGGCGCCTTTCGAGGCGTCGGGGGCGATGACCTCGTTGGCGCACGCGACGATCTGAGGGCTCGAACGATAGTCCCTGATGAGCTCGAGAATCTGGGCGCCCCGAAACTCTCGCGCAAAATCGGCCAGGTAACGGGAGGACGCCCCCGCGAAGGAGTAGATGGTCTGGGAGACGTCGCCCACCACGCACAGGTCGCGGCGCTCGCCCATCCACAGCTGCAACAGCCTGTGCTGGAGCGGGGAGACGTCCTGATACTCGTCGACGACGAAGTGGCGATACTGGTCGCGCACCATCCGGGCGACGTCGGGACGGTCGATGAGGATGCCGATGAGCAACAGCAGGACGTCCTCGAAATCGACGACTCCCCGATTCTGCTTGACATCCTCGTAAGCCCGTATGAGCCGAGCGACTTCTTCGGCGGGATAGCCCGCTGCTTGATCTCGCTGAAGGCTCCGGGCGCGGTCCGGGTAGTCGTCGGGGGTCACGAGGCTGACGCGCGACCATTCGATCTCGGAAGCCATGTCCCGCAACGAGACCGAATCGGTCGTCATGCCGAGTTGGCCGGCGGCCTGCGCCACCATGGAAAGCTTGTTCTCTGCGATCGGCGGAACGGCGCCGCCGATCGCCGTTCCCCAAAAGTAGCTGAGCTGACGCAGGGCTGCGGCGTGAAAAGTGTGGGCCGACGCCCCGCGCACGCCGAGATCGCGCAGGCGCGAACGCAGCTCCCCCGCAGCGCGCGACGTAAACGTGAGGGCCATGACGTTTCGGGGATCGAGGATTCCCGCCCGCGCGGCGTATGCGATCCTGTACGTTATCGCGCGAGTCTTCCCCGTTCCGGCCCCCGCACGCACGCACAGTGGAACTCCGAAGCGCGTGGCGACTTCGCGCTGCTCCGGATCGAGGTGCTCGAGCAATTCGTCCGCCAATTCCATGGTTTAAGTCTGGCACGTCCCTCCGACACTTTCCGGAACAGCAGATTTTCCGGATCGCCGACGTCGTCCATTCCCGTTCGCGCCGTTCGCGAACAAAAGCCCCGCAGGGGCCAAGCGGCGCGCAGACGGGCTTAAACTTGCGTCATGGCACAATTCAAGATGTACACGACCACGTGGTGCAGCTACTGCAAGAACCTCAAGCGTCAATTGGACAAAGCGGGGATAGCCTACGACGAGGTCGACGTCGAAAAGGACCCCGCGGCAGCCGAGCTCGTCATGTCTTTCAACGGCGGGAACCGCACCGTTCCCACCCTCGAGTTCGAGGACGGCAGCGCTCTGACCAATCCGAGTCTGAGCCAGGTGGAGGCCAAGCTCGCAGAACTGTGAGCCGACCGGCTCGAGCCTTCGGCAATGCGGCGAGGGCTCGAGCCGAGACAAGCCGCGGGGAATTGAGACGGGGTGAGACATGGCCAGGCCTCGCAAGCCGATTGAAGCCGGGCGGCGGGACAGGCTCATGCGGCAGGCTCGCGCGCACTTTGTCCGCTGCGGATACACCGGCGCCTCGCTGAGCGAGATCCTTTCCGCCGCCGAGTTTCCGCGCAGCTCCTTCTACTATTTCTTCGGCGGCAAAGCCGCCCTGTTCGAAGCCGCATTCTCCGACGGCTTAACGCGCCTGGCAGAAAGGGTGCGCGTGCCCGACGTCGATTCGCTGGACGCAGAGTCGTTCTGGCCCTCGATTCTCGCATTCCTCGACGATCTGGAAGAAGCCGGCGCAGACCAAGACATCTCAATGATCCCGCGCCTTTTCCATATGCCGGACGCTCCGGAATGCGCCGCCCGCGTCGATTTCGGCAGGGCGGCCAGGCAGTGGTGCGAGCGCGCTGTCCGCGCCGGGAGGGCGCTGGGCGTGCTCGATCGCGAAATCCCCGTGAGCCTTCACGTCGAACTGGTGTGGGGCATGGCCGTTGCACTCGACCGATGGATGGCCTCGCAGGCCGCCGGCGCCGTTGACGGACGCGGACTCAGCCGCATTCTCATGACGCGAGTGCTCGGGGCCCCCTCATGACGCCCATGCTCGGCGACATGGCACGCAAGCTCGGCGCCGCCGCGCCGCCCATTCCTTGGCTCCACTGCGCCTATGATCGCCGCCGCTGCCATGTTCGGCTCTGCTGCGTGCAGGCCCGGCCTCTATGACGCTTCGGCGGGGGCTACGGTGACGAGCTTGCTCTGCTGCGTGCAGGCCCGGCTTCTATGACGCGAACGTCCGAGGCGTCGCGCTTCGGCGCAGACGGCGTCGGGCGAGGAGCAGGTGAATTGCCGCGCCGCCGAAAGCGACGTCGATCGGGACCACCTGCGGAAGAGCCCGCCGCAAGATCAGCATGAAACTGCCGAGCATGGGAAGCGTCATCGCCAAGGCGGCGTCGGCGAGGCGGCTGTCGCGTTCAAGGAGAACGCTTCCCGCGCTCGCCATCGCGACGGCGACGACGGTGTTGGCCTCCTCGGCGTGCTCGCCCAGCCAGCGGGTCACGCCCTCCTCCGAATGCCCGCGATTGGCCTGCAACGCCTGCGCCAAGCGCCCGGGCGTGCTTTCTATGGCAGGAAAACACTTGCCGACGCCGGCTGCGAGGTAGGCCGCCCCGAGCACTCGGCGACGCCGCAGCTCGCGTTCGGCCGCCGAGCGATGTGCGTGATTCATTGTCTCGATTCCTTTCTCTGTGCTGTTCGCTGTGCCGTCCCGATTTCCTTGTCTCACATTCGTGGACAACACTGTCCATAAACGCTAGCATGGTTCCAGGCGTTCGCGCAGACGAACTTCGACGAAGCTGCTGGAAGCAACCGTTCAGCAAGCCTTCGCCCCCACAAAGGTCGGCAGCGCGATTGCTCGACACACCCACGCCAGGCCACTGGAGTGGAACGGACAGTCCGGCGGAACGAAACAGCGAGGCTGACGGGGCCTGCTCAATGACGCGAAAAACGACCGCAAAGATGCGAAAGGAAGAACAATGTCCACCGTTCTAGTCGCCGGAGCGACCGGCTACCTCGGCCGCCACATCGTCGAGGAGCTCCACCGCCGCGGCCGCCGCGTGCGTGCAGTCGTGCGCGACAAGGCGCGGGCCGAAAAGGAGGGGCCCTGGAAGTCGCCGCCGCTGGAGGGGCTCGTCGAAGAATGGGCCGTCGGCGACGTCGCCGAACCCGACTTCGTCAAAGACCTCGCAAAAGGCGCCGCCCAAGTCGTCTCGGCTCTGGGCGTGACGCGGCAGAAAGCCGACCCGTGGCAGATCGACAACCTCGCCAACCGCGCCATTCTCGCCTCCGCGCTTCGTCACGGCGTCGCCTCGTTCACGTACGTCAACGTCCTTGGCGGAGAGAAATGCCCGGCCAAACTGACGCGGGCCAAAACTGCCTTCGCACGAACCTTGAAAAGAGCCGACGTCCTCTCTCAGATCGTCAATCCGTCGGCATACTTTTCTGACATGATGTCGGTTTTGAAGATGGCCAAGCGGGGCAAGGTGCGCATATTCGACCCAGCCATCCGCCTCAACCCGATCCATGGAGCGGACCTCGCAGTCTGCATCTGCAATCTCATGGAAAAGGGAGAGAAGGGATCGTGGGACGTCGGCGGGCCCGACGTCTTCACTTGGGACGAGCTGGCGCGAACGGCTCTTGCAGCCATGGGGAAACAGCCGCGCGTGGGCAAGATTCCGACGTGGATCCTTCCTCCTGCGCTGGGGCTGACGTCGCTGTTGAGCAGACGCCTGGCGGACGCCGCGCGCTTCGCGACGTGGAACATGCTGCACGACTGCGTCGGACCCGCAACCGGCGTTCGCCATCTTGCCGACTTTTATGCGGAGAACCGGGGCCTCGTCTGAGTTCGACCGCTCGGGGCGCTGTTCGACACCGCCCCGGCTTGACGTGGGCGTCGACTCCCGCCGTCGCCCAGGGCCAGGATCAGTCCGCGGGCAACGAATCCTCTCTCTCCGTCAACGCGTCGACGCATGCGGACAGATCCTCCCGCAGGCGGGCGAGCCGATCGCCGTCAAAACCGGACGTCATCTGCCTTTCGATCCGGGCAACCTCCCCGGACGCGCGTTTGAGCAGTGCCTGCCCTTTCTCTGTAAGCCGGAGAGGCAATGCCCGCCCCTCAGGAGCGCGCTCCGCACGTTCGGCCAACCCTCGATCGACGACGCCGCGAAGAAGCGAGCTCATCGTCTGGCGCGCGACGAATGCGCCGCGCGCCACTCGCAAGCCGCCCGGCTCAGCCAGCGAGACGAGCCCCCGTGCGCAAGGGGCGCCCCGCTTTCATCGCCTTTGGCTGCGGAGCGTGGCACACCCCCGCACACAGGCGGCCCAAACATAAACAGGCAGTCCGCAAAACAGGCGCACAAAACCGCCCATGAACAGAGGAGAAACATGACCGTCACAGGACTGGATTTCGTCGCACTTCAGGTTCGCGACCTCGAGCGCTCGGCGCGCTTCTACGAGACGAAGCTCGGACTTCTCCGCGCCCCGTCTTCACCGAAAGCCGCCGTCGTCTTCGCCACCGCGCCGATCCCCTTTGCCGTCCGCGAACCCCTGCCCGGCGTAGACCTCGACCAAGCGGCCCCACGCCCCGGCCTTGGCGTTGCACTCTGGCTTCGCTGCGACGACGCACGCGAGCTGCACAGTTCGCTCACAGCGGCTGGAACGCCGACCCTGAGCGAACCGACCCCAGGCCCTTTTGGACTGACCTTCACCTTCCTTGACCCCGACGGATACGCGGTGACAGTCCACGAAGACTCCTAAACTCCGTCGCGTCGAAACTTTTCAAAGCCCCGAGGCCGGGCCTCGGGGGCTTTTCCGCGACCGCGAAGCCTTTCGCGGACGCCTCGCCCCACACCCTAAGGCCTCGCCGCTGAAACGCTTCGCGACCTCGAAACCCCCAGACCCCAAAGAGCCACGACCGCCGCCTGCCGCAACGGAGACCGCCCCGGCCGGATCGCATCCTTGCACCCAACCGACCGCAAGCAGGAAGCAAAGAAGCATGGGGCGACTATTTGAAGAAAAGTGAAACAGCCCACAGTAGAGTGCAAGTTCTTGCAACTACATCGACCGCATCGTAGGCTAAAGATCGTCGGGCAGATGAATCTCGTAACTGGGAATCATCGTCCACGTCAAACAAGCTCATAACGTCGATTCACACAACTGAAAATTCGCGAATTTGCGCGGTTAAGCCGCAATAGTTTAACGCAGCGAGCTCCGCTTTCACGCCTGCACTCAGTGCCGCGACGCCAACCGACCACAAGAGTCGATGACAGGCAAGCGGCCCTCATAACATACCTGTCCACTCGTCGTTTTGAACGACATACCGTTCGAGCGGCATCCTACTTGAATTCGGTCCACAACGAAACCAATCCAGACCCGCGCTCACCGCGCCACAACCCAAAAGAGAAGCAATGAGCGAAAACGAGAAGTACGACGAGCTAGACAAGTCCATCGGTCGGCTCAAGCGCGCAGCCATTGACGCATACGTCAGAGACAAAATCGGAGACGGGGCGGAGTCGTTCACCCGGAAGACGGCCGGGTATGAGATGGTCTTCTCAGGAATCACGATGGGTATCGGCCGGCCGGGGCCAGACGGCGAAGGCGGCGGAACGGGGTTCAAGACGTCCACCTACAACAGCGGACCCAACTACGGAGGAGGCAGTTCCACAAGCGAACTGGACTACACAAAGGAATTCAACAGCGTTCGCAGGAAGATCGAGGATATAGTCGAGCCGTGGAGGAAGCTTCCGAATCCCGAGACAATCGATCGAGTGCTGTCCGGTTGCAGGGGTGCTGTGTCCCATCTCTCAATATCTTTAGGTTCGGAGGGAAAGGGCGTGGCCGGCGGGATTCTTGAAACGAAACTCAATTCGGTGCACGAGCAGCTAGCGCATATGTCCGGCAACACCGTGAACGCCTTCAGATCCAATGTGATCGAGAGCCTTCAACACGTTATCGGCGGCCTGTCGGCGGCGTCGACCTACTGGACGGCGGCCCTCGGCTATGAGCACGGGACCTTCGAGAGAGCTCGGGAGTCGGTCGTCGACATCGTCGAGAAGGGGATTGAGTCCTTTGAAACAGTCGCTAAAAAGAGCGCCAGTTCAGACCTCAAAACAGTTATAACGATCGGCAAGCTCGCAAAAGAGGGCTTCTCCTTCATTCCCGGCAGCGAAACGGCTTCCGCAATCGTAAAAACACTCAAATTCGGCCTGGAGCCCCTTAAGGACCTGGCCAACGAGAAAGAGGTCCCCCAGACCTCATTGTCTTACGACGACGCCCTCGCCTCCTTAACCAAGGCCTTTAAGCAATTGAATGAGACCATAACGACGGCGGAGAAGGCGGTGGAAAAGAATCTCATCGACAACATGGGCGAAATGAGGAAGAGGAAAAGCTCATACGACCTCAAATTGGCGGCGGCGAAGTCATCGGACGTCAGCACGTCGGAGAGGTTAAACATTGATCAAAGCCGGGTCGTGGACATTCTCACCAGGTCCAAGCCGAAGATTATCGAGGAGCTCAACAGTGCCTGGCATGAGATCCAAAGCGTCCATATGACCACTTGCGTTAGCCGACCCGGAAAGATAGGCATCGGCATCAACGGACCGTCCTCGAAGTTCCATGACATGAAGTGGCTTATCCACGACCTCATCGAGGAGCTGACCGAGGAAACCGAGTACGCCTTCAAAGATTTCGAGATTGCCGTCGAACTCATAGAGCAGGGGGACTCGGCGTCGAAAACCAAACTGGAGGAAATGGAACAGAAAATCAAAGACGGAAGCCGCCTGCGCCCGTGGCAAGACCGCAGCATTGAGAAAGAAGAGAGGAACAAAAAGAAGCAAGATCCTGGCGAGAACAACCAGGGCAACGGCAAAAAGAAATAGAAAGGAAGAGCGATGACGAAACCCATATTCATCACCCTGCGCATTCTCATCGTCGCGCTAACATTCTTCACCCTCAAATGGCTGTTCTTGAGCGGTCCGGTCATAACCGTCGGTGCCAGCCAGATCCACTGCCGGGCGGTCGGTTGGGACTATCTAGGCGAACCTTATAGCGCGTCTGGTTTTTTCGACATTCACAGCGCCGACGACATGGACAGGTTCTCCTCAACCAACGACATTGGAGAAGAATTGGCAGAGCAACGAAGAGGGCGTGACAAGGCCATCGAAGGCTGCAACCTCGCACGCGACAACCGCAGGCTCTACATGAACCTGACAGCGATCTTCGCCGCAACCGCCTTTATCACCCTCCCCAAGCCAACACAGAAGAAGTTTAACCTCAACTTCTTGAAGCTAAAACGAAAGGACGAGTTCGTCACCGTTGCCGAATCGCAATAGAACTCAGCTCTGTCAATCAGCCACTTGCAAACTGGAACGGCCAATGCACCAGCAGAAAGAAATAGAAAGGAATGGCAATGACGAAACCCATATTCATCACCCTGCGCATCCTCATCGTCGCGCTGACCTTCTTCACCCTCAAATGGCTGTTCTTAAGCAGCCCGATCATAACCCTCAACGCCAGTGAGATCCACTGCAAGCCCGCGGGCTGGGACTATCTGAGAGAAGGCTACAACACGTCTGGTTTTTTCGACATAGACAACTCCGAAGAAATGGATCAGTTCACGGCAACCAACAACATCGGGGAAGAATTGGCCGAGCAACGACGAGCGCGCGACAAGGCCATCGAAGCATGCAACCTTGCGCGCGACAACCGCAGGCTCTACATGAACCTGACAGCGATCTTCGCCGTGGGTGCCTTCATCGCTCTCCCCAAGCCAACACGAAAGAAGGCAAACTTCAATTTCCTGAAGCTAAAACGAAAGGACGAACTCGCCGCCGTCGTCCCCGAACCGCAAGAGAGCACGCTCCGTCGATCACGCAACGGCGAACCAAACCAACAAGACGACGCAGGCTAAGACCGAGCGAACACACGGCCGCTGGCCAACGCCAGTTAGGCGTCGGCCAGCGGCCGGCCCAGCCATCGCTCGATGAGCCTCGCGGAGACCGACGTCGGCGTCGGCAAACCGATTTCCCCCGAGGCCAGAGCTCCCGAAAACTCCTCCCGCGAAAAGAACCGGGCGAAAACGAGCTCCTCGCCGTCGACCTTCACGTCTTCCTGGCGGGCGCGGGTGCGCCCCTCAAACGCAAGCATGAGGGAACGCGGGAAAGGCCACGGCTGGGAGGTGACGTATGCGACGTCGTCGACGACCACGCCGGTCTCCTCCAAAACCTCGCGCGCAACAGCCGACTCGAGCGGCTCACCGGCCTCGACGAAGCCCGCGAGAACCGACAGCCTTCCGGGGGCCCATCGCCCGTTGCGCGCGAGGAGCAGCCTGTCCTCGGCGTCGCGGACGGCCATGATGACGGCCGGATCCACACGCGGAAAAACCGTATGCCCGCGCCCGCAGACCATCTCCCACCCGCCGGACCGCAGCGACAAAGGCTCACCGCACCTATGGCAGAAACGGGTGCCGCCTATCCAGTTCGAGATGGCCACGGCCTCGACGGCGAGCTCGGCCTCGACCGACGGCCACAGGTGGGATGTCAACGGGACCGAAGCGAAGTCGGCGCTCACAGGCCATGCGCTCTGGCATCCGGCGCTCTCAGAATCCGCTCTCTGCGAGCCGGCATGCTCGGAACTCGCTCTTTTGGAGCCGGAGCCCTCCGAACCCTCGGAGCCGGAACTCTCTGAACTCGCGTCCTCAGAGCCGGGCCTCTCGGAACCCGCGGCCTCGTATCTTGCCCACCCGTCCCCCTCTGCAACGGCCGCCGGCCGAGAAGCGGCCGGAATTGCGCGCGAGACGACCCGAGGGTCGCGTGCGGAATCGTCCGCATCGCCGACGTCACAAGCAAAATAGGGGGCGTCGTCCACCAAGCCTAGGTATACGGCTCGACGCCGCGCTTCCGGGGCGACGCACCCCGCCGAGACTGCGAGCACCCGTTCGGCGCCGGGCTCGACGGCCACCCTCGACCCCGAGACGAAGAGAAACCGCGCACAGGGATTCTCTGCGGCCGCGGCGAGGGCGTTCGAATCGCGTCGGGTGGCCTCGTCCCTTTCGACTCCGGCCCGAACGCCGTCCGTCCCAGAATCCGCGCGCTCCTCACCTTCCTGCTCGGCGCCCGCCAATTCGCGATTGCCGCCCACGCGTCCGGCGTCTGTCGGTCTGGGCTCGTCACTCACACGCCCGCGCTCCGCACCCGTGCGTTTGGCTCCCGTCATCGCGTTGCTCCCGTCCTTGACCTTGGCCCAATCAGCCTAGTGGCGCGCACATCGCAAACAAAACTCGCCCTTGGAAAGAGGACGGCCAACGAAGAAAGGGTTCGTCGGCAGAAAGAGACCCGCAGACAAGCTCAGCCAACGCAGCCCATTCGCGCACATGGATTCGGACCGTTTACCCGCAAGAAGGGCCGTTCAAGGGGCGAACTTCACATATGCACGCGAAAACTGGTCGAAGAACGACGAACTGCCAAGGAAAAGACGCGCGGAACCCGTTTTTCGCAACGTTTTTCCCAACGTTGCACAATCGCGATATTCCGCGGAAATCCGGGCCTTATCATCCGCGTCTGCGCTTTCTCGCCGGGCAAGCCTTCGTAACGGCATGTTCCGAGGTTGAATCTTTGCCATACTTGCACTGTGAAATCCCACCCGTTGTCGAACGCCGCGGTCTTCGCAGAAACAGAAACGACGCTGACGGAGCACGCCGTCCGCTCGCCCGTCGCCGCAGGCGCGCACGTCGTAGGGTCCGGCACAGATTTTGCGCTCATGGCGCCGCACGCCAGCTCGGTGACGCTGTGCCTTTTCGACGGCGACGACGCCAGCGGCGAGCGAAGATTCGCACTCCACTCGCTGGGGCAAGGCTTTTGGGCGGGCCACGTTCCCGGCGTCGGCGTCGGGCAGCGCTACGGATACCGCGTCGCCGGGCGCTGGGCGCCCGAATTGGGACTTCTCCACAATCCTGCCAAGCTTCTTCTGGACCCTTACGCCAAAGCCGTCACGCGCGCGCCCATCCTCGACGGCGCCCTCTTCTCGCCGGGGTTCAGCCTGGACCGCTCCCGAATCCTCGACCCCGACCCTCTTGACTCCGCCCTTTTCATGAGCCTCGGCGTTGTGACGGAGCCGGAAGAGTCCGTCACCCATCACCCCCGCATTCCCTGGCGCAACACCGTCATCTACGAATGCCACGTCAAAGGCATGACGGCGCTGTGCAAGGACATCCCGGAGGAGCTCCGGGGGACCTACGCCGGCTTGGCCCACCCCGTCGTCGTCGACTACCTTAAGCGACTGGGTATCACGGCTGTCGAGCTTCTGCCGATCCAAGCCAAGATGGACGAGACCTTCCTCGCGGACATCGGGTTGACCAACTATTGGGGCTACAGCACGCTCGATTTCTTCGCCCCCGAACCCAGCTACGCGACGCAGGCCGCACAGGAGGCCGGCCCCCAAGCCGTCATAGACGAGGTCAAGGGCATGGTCGCGGCCCTGCACGAGGCAGGAATCGAGGTGATCCTCGACGTCGTCTACAATCACACGTGCGAAGGCGGCGGCGACGGGCCGACGATTTCGTGGCGGGGCATCGACAACACCTCCTATTACATGGCTCAACCGGACAACCCCGGGCGCCTCATGGACACCACGGGATGCGGCAATTCGCTCGATTTCCGACGACGATCCGTGCTCCTTTTGGCGCTCAACTCGCTGCGTTATTGGGCGGACAAAATCGGGGTCGACGGTTTCCGATTCGACCTCGCCGTGACCCTGGGGCGCAACGGGGAGCATTTCGACACGAACCATCCCTTCCTCATGGCCATGTTGACCGACCCGATCCTCGGCAGCCTCAAGCTGGTCAACGAACCCTGGGATCTCGGACCCTTCGGTTGGCGGACAGGCCAGTTCCCGGCCCCGATGGCCGATTGGAACGACCATTTCCGCAACACGATGCGCTCGTTCTGGGTTGCCGATCCGCGGGTGCTCGCGCACGGCGGCAGCGGCGGCGACCTGCGAGACATAGCGACGCGGCTGGCCGGATCGGCCGACCTTTTCGGCCATGGGCGCCTGCCCGGCGGCCGCGGCGTGTACGCCTCGATCAATTTCATAACGGCCCACGACGGATTCACGCTGCACGACCTCGTCTCCTACGACGCCAAGCACAACGAGGCCAACCGCGAGGACAATCGCGACGGGACCACAAACAACCTCTCCTGGAACTTCGGATTCGAAGGCGCGACCGATGCGCCCGGCCCCGTCAAAGCAGAGCGGCGCAAGGCCATGCGCAACCTCCTGGGGACGCTCATCCTCTCCGCCGGAACCCCCATGATCACCGCCGGCGACGAATTCGGGCGAACTCAAAAAGGCAACAACAACGCCTATTGCCAGGACAACGAGCTGACCTGGGTGAATTGGGACCTGGCCCCGTGGCAGCGCGATCTGTGGGAGACGACGGCTTGCCTCCTGCGTCTGCGCAGGGAGTCGAATGCGTGCCGCCCCACCGGCTTTTACACCGAAACGTCCTACAAGGGCGACGTTCTCACCGATTTGGACTGGTTCGACGCCGAAGGCAATCCCATGCCCCAATATCTCTGGTTCGACCGCGGCTACCGGACGATCCAAATGCTGCGCTCGGGACGGGGAAAAGACAACGACGTCCTCGTCATCCTCAACGGCTCGCCCCACGACAAGGAGATTCACCTGCCGGAGGGCCGCGGAACCATTTTCCGCCTGGCTTGGGATTCGGCCTGGGAACGCCCTAAGGCAAACCAGCCCTCCTACGCCCCCGGAGCAAGGACGTCGATCGGCGCACTGTCGATGCAGGTGTACACCGCCCCGCCGGGGCCATGCGAAACGGCGGCTCCGGCAGGCTGACGGGCGAACCTACTAGACTGTGTGTCAGAAAACGCGGCTGGCGGCTTAGTACGTCCGACTGCGAACCGAACCGACGACGAGAACCAAGAGCTGCGCGTCAGATGAGACGAACCATGCGTCCGACGCCGAAAGAAGGGACATATGACCGAGGACAATCGGGCTGCCGACGCCGGGGCACTCAGCGGCGGCCGGGCTGGCGACGCCCATCGATCCGACGAGGCCGGACGGGCGACCGGCGGCAGGCAAGCCGCAGGCGAGGCGCCGGAGGCGAGCGCGACCCTCGCAAAGGCTCGCGACATTTCACGCAAGATCGAGAAGGCGATTGAGGAAGACCCCGGCCAGTTCCGCGTGTTGACGGGCGACCGGCCGACCGGCCACCTTCACATCGGCCACTATTTCGGCTCCCTCCACAACCGCGTGCGCCTCCAGAAGGCCGGAATCGAGACGTGGCTCGTCATCGCCGACTACCAGGTGATCACCGACCGCGACGGCGTCGGCCCCATCGGGGAACGCGTCCGCTCGCTCGTTGCCGACTACCTCGCCGTGGGAATCGACCCGGCCAAGGCGACGATCTTCACCCATTCGGCTGTGCCCGCCCTCAATCAGCTCATGCTCCCCTTCCTTTCGCTCGTCACGGAATCCGAGCTTCACCGCAATCCGACGGTCAAGGCGGAGCTAGAAGCAGCGGGAAACCGGGCGATGTCCGGCCTCATGCTCACCTATCCCGTGCACCAGGCCGCCGACATCCTCTTCTGCAAGGCGAACCTCGTCCCCGTGGGCAAAGACCAGCTGCCGCACATCGAGCAGACGCGCGTCGTCGCCGACCGCTTCAATTCCCGCTACGGCAAGGTGTTTCCCCGCCCGCACGGCCTGCTTTCCGAAGCCGACATGATCCTCGGCCTCGACGGGGACAAGATGAGCAAATCCCGCAATAACACGATCGAGCTGCGAATGAGCGCCGACGAGACGGCCAAGCGGATCAAGAAGGCCGTGACCGACTCCGAGCGCTTCATCGCCTTCGACCCCGAGAATCGCCCGGAGGTCTCGAATCTTCTAACGCTCGCGGGCCTCGCCCAAGGGCGTTCGCCCCGCGAAATCGCCGAAGAGATCGGCGACGCCGGGGCTGGAAGGCTCAAAGCGGTCGTCACCGAGTCGCTCAACGACTTTCTCGCGCCTATCCGCGCCCGCCGCGCTGAGGTCGAGGCCGACCCCGGATACGTCGAGAAGGTCCTGCACGAGGGCAACGAGCGGGCGAACGCCATGGCAAACGCCACCCTCGACGAGGTGCGCAAGGCCATGCAGATGGTCTACTAGAGGAGGCTTTGCGACGTCTGCCGTCGTTCGCTGCCGACGTCGAGAGCCGAAGGGCGCGCCCACCCCGGCCAAAATCGGCGATCGCGATCATTCAGGGCCGTCGAGGATCAAACTCGCAAAGGCGTCGTATGCGATGGTTTCACGGCGCGGGCCCGCGATGAAGGCGTCCCAATCGTCGACGAGGCAATCGTGGGTTCTGCCGACCTCGTCCTTGGTCTCGCCCCAGGTGAAGCCGCGCAGGTAATAGAAGGTCGCCCATCGGCGGTGCTCCAAGGCCGACATGTAGCTCAGCAGCGGGTCGGCGGCAATGGCGTCGGCCTGCTCCGCCGCCGTCAGGCCCTCCAAGACCCGCTCCCAGTGGTTGATGAGCTGAAAGCCGTTGACTCCGGCGAAGGCCCGAGCCGTCGCGTCGAGCACGGCGCCTTTGACGTGGCGATGCAGGGCCTGCGCGAAGCTTGACTCCTTCTTGACCGTGCTCAGCCCCGTCCACGCCTCTTGCGCGTTGATCGGCGGAAGCCCGCCGGCAATGCGGGCGTCCGTCTGAGCGTAGACGAGGTTGAAATGCCGAGCCTGCTCCAGGTAGCGCTCGGCAAGGATGGCCCCGGGGTTGAGCACCTCCGAGTCCAGGCCAAACAGGCGGATCCGCGAGCCTTCGGGCATCGCATTGAGAATGGGATCGACGTCGGCGCGATGGGGGCACCACACGGCGGTGTTGATCCCCGCGAGCACGGGCATCATGAAATCGGCGGACAGGAGGGATCCCCTGGCGTCTTCCAGGGCGTAGACGGCCGCGCTGAAGGGATGCTCGGCGGAGATGCCCGCCAGTGCGTCACGCATGGCGCGGCTTTCGGGATTGAGGTCGAGGACGGTCAGATCGATGACTTTGGACAGATCCTCGACCTGCGCGAAGACGTCGTCGATCTGTTCGCCCACCCCGCGGCCCGCCGCCGTCACCCGCAGAGGCCTGTTCGGGCTGGTGATCCCCAGATTCGCCAGCATGGCCAGAAGCTCGCCGCCCACCTGCCCCATGCCGACGACGAGCACGTGCGGCTCGGCGACGGCCGCGTCGATCTGTTCGAAAGTCAACCCGTTGTATGGAAGGACGCGGCCGGGCGCCTCGTTCCACGGGGCGGGGTCGCCGGCCATGAACCTGCGCGAGGCGTCCAGAGCGGGCGGCAGGATCGAAAACTCGCCCGACCCGAGGAGCTGATAGGAAGCCAGCTCCGAGAGGGAAAAGTAGTGCATGTCGAAGTCCGGGAAATTGTCCATGTCCCGTTCGACGATCTCGCGTAGGCGGCGGCTCTCCGAATTGACGTGGACCGTCGCGCCCACGCCCTTCGGCGCCCGCGCCGCAAGCCAGCGAACGTGGCCGAAGGTGGCCGGCTCCGGCTCCATGGAGATGATCCCGCGGGCCGACTCCAGGTGGATTCTGGCGATCGCCCTGGCCTCCTCGGCCGTGTCGTTGGCGTCGTAATCGACGGCGACCACCTGGATGCCGGCGGATTTCAGGGAGCGGACGTCGTCGAGCGGCGTCGTGTCCGGGACGACGCATACGACGCCGCTGGCCTCCTTCCAGCCGAGAATCTCGTGCATGATCGCCCGCGACCGCTCGCCGCACCCAAGCACCACCACGTGGTTGCCGGTCACCGGGTGGAGCCGCAGGCGCAGGTCGACCGCGAAAACCTCGAAGACGGCGAGAACGCCGGCCGCCGTCGTCATGGGCGCGAGCCATCGGGCAACCTCGTAGACGGGAGGCCCGGGGTCTCCCTCAAGCACGGAGTCGAAAAGGAAGAGCTTCATGACGGCGTACACCGTCATGGAGGCGTCCGTCCACGAGTTTCCGTTTTTCCCCCACTCGACTTGCAATCCGCCTATGAGCGCCGCGAAGAAGGCCACCGCGGCGAAAATCATGAAGTAGGGAGAGCGTGCAATCGACTTTCGGGGGGCGACGCCCTCGCGGGCGTTCACTGGCCGATCACTTCCTTCTCAGCCTCCGTGAGCTTCCTGTCTCCCACCATCTTCTTTGCGGCCGCCTCCGCGTCGGCCAGCTTCACGTTTTTCACCAGGCGAAAGCTCCTGGTTTGGGGGTCGTCGACGTCGTAGGCGATGCCGTCGGCGACAAGCAAAGCCCGGGCGTTTACCTCCGGCGTTCTGAGCCGCCGAACCACCTGGCCGACGGCCAGATCAAAGACAACGACTTGTTTCTGCGTCCGGACGAGGAACCTGTCTTCGGTTGCGTCAAGCACTTGCCCCGAGCGAACCTGGCGGCCGATTTGCCTCGGCATTTCGACCTTCCGCTTGACATTGCCCGACGCGTCGACGGTGCTGATCGAGTTCCCCGCCTGCAGCGTCGCGGATTCGAAGGCTCCGTCCTTCCCGGAGACGGCATAGACCACCCCGGTCCCTCGCTTGAGGAGCTTGCCCGTCTTGACGTTGTAGGCCTGCCACTTTCCCCCCTCCCGATTCACGAGGAGGACCGATCCGTCGGCGCTCGCCCGGAGCGAGGCGACGTCGCCGTCCTTTTTCGATCCGTAGGAGCCAAGTTTTCCGCCGGAGTCGTAATGGACGACCTCCCCTTTGACCGTCACATACACGACGTCGTGGGACGGGCCGAAAACGATCGAGGTTTCCGAGGCTCCCAAGGGCATATTTTCATAAGTCCTGTACTCGGCTTGGCCAGAGTCAGAAAGAACGCTCACCCCTTCCGTGTGCGACCGCGACAAGAATGCAAGCGCCTTTCCGTCGTTGCTGACGGCTGCGTCGCTGAAACTCCGAATCTCCGTCAGAGTGCCTTCCCCCTTCTTCTTGCGCACATCGACGATCGCTCCTCCGTTTCTGTCCCTGCTGTAGAGGAAATTGCGATTGTTGGAACGGAGGACGACGGAGCCTTTGGCTTGGACTCCCTCGTCGGGGGCCGCGACGTCGTAGACCGTCAGGTTGCCGTCGGAGCTTGCTGTGACAAATCGCCTCCCGTCCCGGGTGAACCTCCCGTGCTCGATGGGCGATCCGCTGTAGGCCCTCGCGGCGGCAGGCGATTTAGAAGCGTCGTACGCCGCGGCGTCGGACAAATCGTCCCACAGCATGAGCTCTCTGCCGCGCGTGCCGACGATGAATGCGTCGTCGCGCGGGGAAAGCCACGCCAGGCTTCGATCGTCGCCTTCCATAAACGCGTAAGAAGAGAGTTCTTTGCCCGTCGCGGCATCGATTTTCTTCTTCGTGGCGGGGTCGATGACGAACGTGCCGTCTCTCGAAATTTTGGCCATTCCTCCGCCGTAACGTTTTTCGACGGAACTGGAGACGACGGATCCCGACGGCAGGGAAACCACGTGCATCGTCTTCGCGGAGAAGTAAACGAGCTTGTTTCCCGACATCGAGTAGTCCACGGATCCGCCTTCCGCTCGGGATTCGGCCAGCGCGGCGGCGTCCTGGGCGGGATCGACAATCGACTGGCGAAGGGCGCCGGTGGCGCCGTCGTACCTCTCGGCGCCGCCGCCTTTGAACGCAATGGCGAATTCCGAGCCGTCCAGGGCGCAGTCGAAGTGGACGAACGGCCTGTTGGAAAGATCGACGTCGAAGATCTGCGCCCCCGTTTTCACGTCGTAGCCGCGGACGCGGGAACTGCCTTTTGCCGGGTCATGGGTCACGAAGAGACGATCGCCGGCGAGAACCGTGCCGAGTATGGCCCGCGCATCCGCGATTCGAACGGTTCTGGCAGGGCCCCCGTCTGCGGGAGTGACCGTCAGGCGCCCCCGGCTGTCGATGCCGTAGAAACGCGTCCCGTCGGTCGACGCGCCGACGTCGATGGGCTTCTCCGAGAGGGTGACCGAGCGCAGGCGCTTGCCGTTCTCGCTGCTCCATACACTGAGATTCGCGCTCTTGCCCGCTGTGACGATCGTGCCGTTGGATCCAATCCCAAAACTCGCAACGCCCGAATCCGTCTTAATCCTCGTCAAAGGCGCCAGCGGGCCCTGCGACGTCGCGCCGTTGACGTTGACATAGTGCCTACCGCGCAGCTCGGCATAGGAGTCCCAGGACTGCTTCGCCCTGGACAAGGCAAGATTGCTGTAGAGAAGGCCGAGTTCCCTGTCGCCTCCGGCGATCGTCGTGTCCGCAAGGTCCATAAGGGTTTCGACGCTCCGCCGGTTCGCCACGTCGCTGTCGCGGCGCGCCTTGATCCACAGCCCCGCGCTGGTGGCGGCGAACAGACCGGTCACGAGCGTGGCGGCGGCTGTTGCGGCGGTGATTCGGCGCATCCGACGCTCACGCTGACGCTGCCGCAAATCACCCAACGACACCCCCACAACACCAGCCATCAACCGATCAATCCCATCCCGACGCAACACACCCACCGACTGACGCACCAACCGATCCACCACACCCGACCCACACCCCTCAAACCCACCAAACCCCTCCGACCTCACCGCACCCGCACGCACATCCACAGCCAACACATCCCCACCCACAACATCCCCCACAACCACACCAGGATCACCCTCCACCACAACCGCCAACACATGATCCACACCCCGCACCCGCGAAAAAAACTCCACCTCACGCATACACCACACCGACCCCGCCGTCCGCGGCGAACACACCACCACCAAAAACTCCGACTCAGCCAACGCCGACTCAATCAACACACCCAACTCACCCGACGCCAACTCCTCCACATCACGAAACACACGAAAACCCCGACGCTTCACCACACCCCCAACAGACCCCGCAACCACATACCCCTCCACCAACCGCGCAACAGCCCTCGCCACATCCGCATCCGGACGCACATGCCGATACGACACAAACACGTCATACTTCACCGTATTTCCTCCTTGTCCTCTTCGGAGAGCCGCCGCCCGCCGAGCACCTTGTCAGCCGTTTCCTCGAGCTGGGCAAGAGAATGCATCTCCGTCTCTTTGAAACCGTCCCGCAAATCGGTGCCCAGAACGCTGTATACGATGCGCCGTCCCGAAATGAACGCTCTGGGGTATCGAGCGTCCGTCGATATCCTCCTCAGCACCTTTCCCGTCCCGGCGTCGATGACGAAGTACGAACTTTCGGAGGACGGCGCAACGACCTCCTTGCCGTCTTCCGACCCTTCGAAAAGGACCTCGCCGTCCGAGCGGACGCCGGAGGGAAGCGCGACGTTCGAGATCTCCTCTCCGCGGCTGTCCCGGCGAACGATTCTTCCCCCGCCGACTGACAGCGTCGATTCGAGCTTTCCCGCCCTTCCGACGACGCTGAGCATTTCGCCGGAGCCCATTGCCACAAGCCCGCCTCCGTCGACCTTGAAGATCTGCCAGCTCGCTTCGGCGTTCGCAGGCTGATTCGACCGTGTGACGGCCAACAGGCTGCCGTCCCCACTCGCCCTGAGGGAGAGGACCTCGCCCCCGAAATCGAGGTACGATTCGCGTTTGCCGGAGGCGTCGTAGCGGACCACTTTTCCCTTCGCAGTCACATAGACGACGTCGTCGCCCCTGCCGAACACAGCCAACGGGCGATTGCCCGTGTACTCGGCGCCGACCTTCTCCTCCGGAGAATACAGAGCCTTGCGGCCATGTGAGACGGTCAGCCGGTCGGCGTTCTCCCGGGACACCCAGGCGACTGTCCCGCTGTTGCTCACGGCCACCCTGCTCAGGCTGTACGGGGGCGCGGCGTCTGAGCCCCTCCTCGTCCCCGCCTCATGGACGAAGCCGACCACGCCGTCATAGCCATAGATCTGCCTCCTGTCGTTGGAGCGCGCGAGCAGCTGAGATTTCCCCTCATACGACCGGTCGGTCCCGCGCACGTCGACGACGTTGACCGTGCCGTCCTTGCCGAGAGAGAGAAGCTTCGAGGCGTCTTTCGTCACTCTGACCTGCGCGACCTGCGCTCCGAGGTCGTCCGTCTTGCCGATCGCGCGGATGGAAACGACCCCGCTGGAACGGGGGTCCCATGCGGCCAGGGAGTTGTCCGAATTGACGCCGATGAAGAGCGACTGGGCGGAGAGCAAGACGCCGTCTTCGATTTGGCCTTCCCTCTTGCCCCTCTTCTGATTGGGAAGGGCCAAGTCCAAGGAGCGCGCGTACTCGTCGGACAAGTCAATCCGACTTGTTGAGAACAGGGTCCCGTTGCCGACGAGATAGGCCCATCGGCCGTCCTCGGACAGAGACAAAGACGTCACTCTGGCCGGAAAGGAATCCCTGTGACGGGTCACGCGCTCTCCGGTGCCGGTGTCCACTCTATAGAGGTGCGTCGCGGAATAGTAGAGCAGCTTTTTCGCGCCAAACGCGTAACTCACCAAACCGTTGACGTTCGAGCCGCGCTTGCGTTCCTCCGCTCGGCGCGCAGCGTCCTCTTCACGCGAGACGACGGCCTCTTTCTCGTTGCCCGTCGAGTCGTAGCGAAACGCTCCGCCTTCTTCGTAGGAGACGGCGAACTCCTTGCCGTCCGTCTGAACGTCATAGCTCTCGAATCCGGGGAACTCTTTGTCGAAGAGCACCGTGCCCTTGTCTATGTCGTACGCAGCGATATGCACGTTTCCGCCGTCCTTGTACGGCAAATAAAGGCGGCCGCGCACCACGCTCGCCCGCATGGACGACGACGCGCCGAGCTTCACCTTGAAATGGCTCAGGCGCTTGCCCTCGGCGTCGAAGACGCTCGCCTTCCCGCTCTTCGTCATGACCAGGAAGCCACCGCGCGAGTCCGTCTTTTCCAAGTACAAAGGCCGCCCTTCGACGTCGATCGTTTTGACGCGTCTGCCGGTGGATGCGCTCCACATCGTCACGTGCGCGCCTTCGCCCGCGGTGAGAAACAGATCGCCGCTCCCGAGAACGACCAACATGCGGGCCTTGTCGCCCGCGGCGCCGGTGTCGATTTTCGAAAGGACCGTCATCGCAGGATAGACGGCGCCTTCAGCCAAATTTTCATAGTACTTGGTCCTCAAAGCGTCGTACGAGGGGCTGGCGGGGTCGGCCTTCTTCCATGCCTCCTTCGCGTACAGAAGCCCTCGAATCCGGTCGCCCGAGGCGATGGTTTCCGACGCCATTCTCATCGTAACCGTCGCGCTTTCCTCGTGGGCTGCGCGTTCGGCGCTCCTTGCCCGCAGCCACAGGCCGGTGACCGACACGCCGATGCCGCCCATGACAAGCGCAGCGGCGGCTGTTGCGGCGGTGATTCGGCGCATCCGACGCTCACGCTGACGCTGCCGCAAATCACCCAACGACACCCCCACAACACCAGCCATCAACCGATCAATCCCATCCCGACGCAACACACCCACCGACTGACGCACCAACCGATCCACCACACCCGACCCACACCCCTCAAACCCACCAAACCCCTCCGACCTCACCGCACCCGCACGCACATCCACAGCCAACACATCCCCACCCACAACATCCCCCACAACCACACCAGGATCACCCTCCACCACAACCGCCAACACATGATCCACACCCCGCACCCGCGAAAAAAACTCCACCTCACGCATACACCACACCGACCCCGCCGTCCGCGGCGAACACACCACCACCAAAAACTCCGACTCAGCCAACGCCGACTCAATCAACACACCCAACTCACCCGACGCCAACTCCTCCACATCACGAAACACACGAAAACCCCGACGCTTCACCACACCCCCAACAGACCCCGCAACCACATACCCCTCCACCAACCGCGCAACAGCCCTCGCCACATCCGCATCCGGACGCACATGCCGATACGACACAAACACGTCATACTTCATGGAAAACCCCGTCTCGAATGCATGGGCCAAGGCCGGCGATCCCGTGCAATCGCCGAACGATTCCGAGCGACCGCCTGATGCCTCACGCCGCCGCCGGACGGCCTTCAGGCAACTTCCGGCCGCCTCAAGCCGTCAGGAAACATCCTAATGTTTCACTTCGCTCCGGGGAAAGGAGCACCGTTCCCCAATCGGGACGGCGGCTCCCTGCCGGCGACGACGGCGCCCTGACTTCCCAATCGGAACGGCGGCGAGCTGATCGCGACACGCAGCGGTGCGCCAAGCTCAGTCCTCACCCGGCGGACCGGTGAAGAACTCGCTGTCGATTTCGAACCCAGGCGCCGGCACGTAACAAAAATGGGCAATGCCTCCGCCTCCGTAGATCGCCTCGCCGGCGGCGGGCTTGATCCCCAACAGCGTAAATCTGCCCGCTTTCTTGTTGACCACACTCTCGCCCACGTGAAGCTCGGTGTCGGGAGTGCGCCCATCGGGGTCGTCGTCAGTTCCCCCGATGGTGGCGACCATCTGGCCGTCCTCGACCTTCACGTCGCTGACGTCAAAGGCGGGGAATCTCTCCACCCCGGGCGAAAAAACGGTCGTTTCCTTAATGCCGATGCGATAACCGTCGTCGCACTGCATATTCTTCCTCCTTATCGGCGGCGAATCGCCAAACGGACCCAGAGCACACGAGCCCAGCAACAGGCTCGCGACAAGCGCGCCTGCAAACCTCGCGAGAGTGGAAGCCCTCACTGGGCGCTCCCCACAGCCACGCTCCCAAAGTACCTCTCAAACTGAGGCCACGTCATCGTCATCACAGCGCCCGTACGGCTATTGCCGATAAGTTTGTTGTGGCCCCAAGGATTGCGGACGGTCACAGTCTCCGAGTCCGCGCGGACGACCGTGTAGGCATGTTGAGAGTATATTTTTACGAATTGCGGGTGTCCGTCAACGGTGACAACCGCGGACGCCTTGGCGGCCCCGCCAAAACCTGGAAGGGATTTGACGGTGCCCGCGACGACGGGACGGTTCTTCGCCGCGTCAATGATCTGCCGCCGCTGGTCGTGGTCGTATCCGCTGAAAAGCCCCCACAGGGTGCCCTTGTTTCTGTCAATCGATCGGGCGTTCTTTCCCGTGACGTCCTTCATCCCCTCCTTAAGATAGCCCCCGTCCATACCGGGATCGGGTTCGCTGCGCGGCCGGGTTCCGCCCGGATGCAGCTGGCCGTAGGCCGCCTCGAAAATGGACGCGGCGCTGGGCTTGCCACCCGATCCCTTTGTGCCCTTGGCGTATACGTCACTGACGAAAACCTCCTGTGAGGCCGAGGCGTCTGGATGGAGCGGATCGTCGTAGACAGTCACAAGATAGCCGTCTTGCCTTCCGGAGGCGTCGTAGTGTTTCTTTACACATGATTTCAGCAGTCGACGTCCCTTTCCGGTCCGCATGACCGCGGCTAAGGCGGCGACGTAGTAGCAGTCTCCGATGTACCCTTGATTGACGAGATTCGAATCGAGATTGTCGAGTTGACCGTTGATCCTGCGCATGTCCGCGTCGCCGAGCTTTTGCTGCCGGCCGAGGTTTCCGTGGTCTGGATCGTAGTTCAGCGGCTCGACGTGAAGGAAGTTCCACAGCTCGGCCGCACACTTCTTGGCGTCCGCTTCGGTCTGCTCGAACAGGAGGGAGTAAGTGAGGCGGATCGCATCCGCCGAGGGCTTCAGAGCGTTGTAAACCTGCAGTTTCTGATCGTCGGGCGCCTCCTGGATCTGCCTGTCGCAATCCTGCACGCTCGCCCTGCACTCGGCGACCGCCTTCTGGCGCCCCTGCAGCGCCCAAGCAAACTCAGTCAGGGACTGCGATCCCTTGTACAGCCCGTCGCAAAGGTCTTTTAGGTCCTCGGACGATTCGTTCTTCGACTTTTCGAAAGCGTCGAACGAGGCTCCCTTCCACGAGGGCGTCTCTCCGTCCGACGAACTCGTCATTTTCCACGAGTCCTCGACGGCCTTCGCCTTATTCAACACCGCGGCCGCAAAGGCGAAGACGTCTTCCGGCTTGCCCGGAAGATCGCCGACGAACAGAGCGAAGATCGGCAATGACACTGGCTTCCCCTTTCGAAATTCGGACCCGCGCTTCTGGACAGAGCCCGCCGGTCGCCTGAAAACGGGCCCTTCTTGAGCGGGAGCCAGCCCGCCGCTTGGGGCTCGGGCTCACCCGTTCTTCTGGAACTTGTCGGGGTTGCAAAAGAAAACCTTGCCCCACCCGAACTTCCCCGAAGAGTTCTTCCACTTTTTGAAGGCGAAGGCCACTAAGAAGTCGGCCTCGCCGATGTGTCTCGCGGTGAACTTCACCGCGTCGCCCGTCTGGGTGCACCAGTCTGCGGCGCCGCGGACCCGCTTGTCCGCACCGCGGACAAACTCCTTGCACGCCCGGGCCAAATCGCCGAAACCGACCGAGTGCGCACCGGGCGCCTGCAGCCGCTGAGAGTTCGCCAGCGTCGAATTCACCTGGGACAGGCGCTTCCTGAGCGCGACCATTTCGTCATAATCTGCCGAAAGAACGGACATGGAGCCACCTTGTTTCTTTTCGCGTGAACTTTACGGTGCGAGCCTATGGCAGTGGGGCAACTTTGGCAAGGTGCAATCCAAAGCTGCAAGAAACCGCTTAAAGAGCCGATGCTCGCCAGCAGTCCGCCAGTCCCACGTTGCGGACTCTTCCAGTCCACTCTTCGAGAGCTTCGTGCAATAACAACGCGGACCCTTTAGGCTGTGAACTGTGAGCACTCCGAAGAAGCAGTCCGCGCCGCGAGCGCATGAAGTCCCAGCCGCCCCGGACAGCGCGTCAGCGCCTGCGGAGGCGGCGTCGTCCTCGGCCTTTGCCCCTGCCATCGGCCGAATACCGATCATGGAGGTCACCCCCCAGGTCGAAGGCGGACGCCTGGCCGCCAAAGGAACGGAAGGCGAGTCTTTCCCCGTCCAGGCAACCGTTTTCCGCGAGGGCCACGACAAGTTCGCGGCCCAGGCGGAGCTGATCGACCCCTCCGGCCAGATCGTCCAAACCTCCCCCATGGCCCTCGTCCGTCCCGGGCTCGGCAGATACGAAGGGTGGCTCACTCCCGGATATCCGGGCTCGTGGTCCTTTCGCGTGCGCGCGTGGTCCGACCCCTACGCGACATGGCTCCACAACGCCGAGGTGAAGCTGGAGGCCGAAGTCGACGTCGAACTCGTCTTCCTCGAAGCGGCCGCGCTTTTCAGGCGGGCGGCCGAGGGCGCCCCCGAGGGATCCGAAGCCAGGCGGGCCTTCGAGGCCGCCGCAGCAGCCGCCGAGAACGGCGAGGCCTCGGCGGACGACCGCTTCGCCGCTGCGACGTCGCCCGAAGTGAGGGCGGCCTTCGAGGAGGCCCCCCTGCGCGACCTTGAAACGGAGAGCGCCACGCTGCCCGTGAACGTCGACCGCATCCGGGCGCTCGTCGGTTCGTGGTACGAGATCTTCCCTCGCTCGATCGGGGCGTACAAGGACGGCGAGGGCTGGCATTCCGGAACGCTGCGCACCGCGGCGGGCGACCTTGACCGCATCGCCGGCATGGGCTTCGACGTCCTATACCTCACGCCCGTCCATCCGATCGGTTCGACGAACAGGAAGGGCCGCAACAACACGCTGACGGCGGAGCCTGGCGACCCTGGAAGCCCGTACGCCATCGGCTCGCACGAGGGCGGGCACGACGCCGTCCACCCGGACCTGGGGACATTCGAGGACTTTGACTTTTTCGTCGGCGAGGCGAAAAAGCGCGGGATGGAGGTGGCTTTGGACGTCGCCCTCCAGTGTTCGCCCGACCACCCGTGGCTGACCGAGCATCCTGAATGGTTCACGACCAGGGCCGACGGAACGATCGCCTACGCGGAGAACCCTCCGAAGAAGTATCAAGACATCTACCCCCTCAACTTCGACAACGACCCGGAGGGAATCTACCGGGAGATCAAGAGAATTCTGGAACTGTGGGTCGAGCACGGGGTGACGATCTTCCGCGTGGACAACCCGCACACGAAGCCGGTGAACTTCTGGGAGCGGATTCTCGCGGATTTCAGGGAGAACCATCCCGAGGTCGTGTTCCTGGCCGAGGCCTTCACGCAGCCGCCGATGATGCGGGGGCTGGGCGCCGTCGGCTTCCATCAGAGTTACACGTACTTCACTTGGCGCAACGAAAAGAAGGAGATCGAGGACTACCTGTGGGAGCTCGCCCGGATCTCCGACGACCGCATGAGGCCCGCCTTCTGGCCCACAACCCATGACATCCTCACGCCGTACATGCAGCGCGGCGGCCTCGCGGCCTTCTCCATCCGCGCTGTGCTGGCGGCGACGGGCGCCCCCACGTGGGGCATCTATTCGGGCTATGAGCTCGTCGAGAACGTGGCGCGCCCCGGGGCCGAAGAGCAGATCAACAACGAGAAATACGAGTTCAAAGCCCGCGACTACACGCCGGGCGAGGACAACGGCATCCCCCACCTGCTCGGCAACCTCAATCGGATTCGCAAGGACCATCCGGCGCTTCAGCGTCTGCGCGGGATCGTCATCAACCCGACGTCGAACGAGAAGGTCCTTTCCTTCACGCGCTTCGCCCGCCCGGAGGAGACTCCCAACGGAAAGCCCGACGCCGTCATCGTGGTCCTCAACCTCGACCCGTACGCGACCCGCGACGCCGTCGTCCACCTCGACCTGACGCCTTTCGGCGTGAATCCAAGGTGGGACGCCGGCCCGATTCTGCGGGTCACCGACGAGCTGTCCGGGCAGACGTTCCTGTGGAACGAGAACCCGTACGTCAGCCTCGACCCGCGCGGACAGTGCGCACACATTCTCTCAGTCAAGGCAATCTGAAGGAGGGCAACACCATGAGCGAATCAAAACGGCTTGGCTTCGAAGCATCCGACCTTCTGTCATGGCTCGGCGGGATGCGATGGTTCGGGGGCGGAAGGCCGAAGATCGACCGTGCGTTCGCGCTCGGCGGACCCTGGGAGGAGAAGGTCTTCTGGCTCGCCGTCTCCGCCGACGGCAGGAAATACAACGTCCCCGTCGTGGTCACGGAGGACGGGCCGGTCGACGCCGCCGACCACCCCGCCGGACAGCGGGCCTTGCTGGCTCTGGCGACGGCGAGCGAGCGCGTCGAGGCGACGGCCGTCGTCGGCGAATCCGACGCCCGGCTAGCCTCGGAGCCCCGCGCGGCGGGCGCAGCGGCTTCCGGCGCGCACAAGCTGACCGGCGAGCAGTCCAACACCTCCGTGATCTACGAGCTTGCGGACTCCGAGCGGGCGATAGTCAAGGTCTTTCGGGTGCTCAGCCCGGGAGAGAACCCGGACGTGTTCCTCACGGGGGTCCTCTCCGACAGCGGCACGGTGCCGCGCCTGCTCGGCAACGCCCGCATGGCGTGGGCCGGGCAGGTCGCGGACGTCCTCGTGGCGCAGGAGTTCCTGGCCGGTTCGCAGGACGCGTGGCGCACAGTGACGGCGCAGGTGCCGGGGGCCGACGGCCGCCAATTCGACCCCGACAGACCTGTCCAGACTCCCGAGGAACGCGACTCCATCGAGCGCTTGGGCGCCCTCACGCGGAAGATTCACGAGGAGCTCGCCGCCCGCTGCGGAACGTCCGAGGCCGACGCCGCCAGCCGGGCCCGGCTCAGGCGGGCGTGGTCCAAGCGCGCCGACGAGGCCGTGGCCCTCGTGCCGGGGCTGGCCCCCCATCGCGAACGGATCGACGCCCTGTACGCGGCGACGGAAGACGTCACGTGGCCGCCCCTGCAGAGGATTCACGGCGACTACCACCTGGGCCAAGTCCTGGACGCGCCCGGCCGAGGATGGGCGGCCCTCGATTTCGAAGGCGAGCCGCTCCGGCCGCTCTCGGAGAGGACCGAGCCCGACTTGGCCGTTCGCGACGTCGCCGGGATGGTCCGAAGCTTCGGCTACGCGGCGGGCATGACCCTCAACCGGCTCGCCTACGCCCATGACCGCCCCAACCCGAGCGACGTCGAAGAGCGCGAAGCCGAGCAGATCGCAGCCTGGGAGAAGTCCGCGGTCGCAGCCTTCTTGCGCGGATACGGGGAGCTCAGCGAAGCCGAGAGCCTCCTGTTGGACGCGCTCATTCTCGACAAGGCCCTCTACGAACTGGCCTATGAGGCCGCTCAGCGCCCGGATTGGCTGGGGATTCCGCTCGGCGGAGTCGCCGCGATCCTCCGGGTCGACCCGGAGTCGATCGCCGAGCCCGCCGGCGCCGGGAAGAGCGTTGCCTCCGCGAAAAGCGCAGACGCCGTCCCAGATCAGAACGCTGACGCCAACCAGAACATCGACCCCGAACGGAGAGAGGAGTCACCCGAAACAGAATCAGCGGCGAATCCCTCCTAGCCCGGCTCCGAGGTCTGCCGCATGGCCGTCTTTCGCCGCATTCCGCGCCCGCTGCCTTCCCGCCGCGGACGCGGATTGACGATGAAGGCCGGGCCGGTCATCGACCATCTACGTCTTTCCCCGTCAACGCCAACCCCAAGCTCAACCGTCTGATGGACGGACAAATCCAACTCGCTTCATCTGTGGCACAGTGAAGTCGCAATCACCTATGGAGAAAGCCATGAAGGAAACAAACTACGTTCACGTCGACGAGGACCTCCTGAATGCGGTCTCGAACGGCTGGTACCACGCACCCCACGAAGTGTTGGGCGCCCACGTCGAAGACGGCAGGACGACCATTCGCGTCCTCCGCCGCCTCGCTGATCGCGTATTCATAGAAACCGTCGAGGGCCGCACCGAGGCCGAGCACGAATTCAACGGAATCTGGCGGGCCGTCCTGGAGACGGCCGAAGTCCCCGATTACCGCGTCGTCGCGGTCTACGGCGACGTCGAAGACCGGGGCGACGATCCCTACAGGTTCCTTCCGACCGTCGGAGAGCTCGACCTCTATCTGTTTTCGGAGGGCCGCCACGAGCGGCTGTGGGAGGCGCTCGGCTCGCACGTGAAGACCTTCCCCAGCGAGCTCGGCGACGTCAGCGGCGTGAGCTTCGCGGTGTGGGCGCCCAACGCCAAGTCCGTTCGGGTCATCGGCGACTTCAACGGTTGGGACGGCAGCCTGCACGCCATGCGCACGCTCGGCTCGTCGGGAGTGTGGGAGATCTTCATCCCCGGAGCGCTCGAGGGCCAAAGATACAAGTACGAGATCCAGTACAACGACCTCTCGTGGCATCAAAAGGCCGACCCGATGGCCCAGCGCACGGAGGTGCCGCCGTCGACCGCTTCCCTCGTCACGGATTCCCGCCACGAATGGACGGACGACGAATGGATAGCCGAGCGCGCCTCGAAGGACCCCCACGCCGGCCCGCTCTCCATCTACGAGGTGCATCTGGGAAGCTGGCGGCCCGGGCTGTCCTACCGGGAGATCGCCGAGCAGCTCATCGGCCACGTCAAGTACTGCGGCTTCACCCACGTCGAGTTCATGCCCCTGGCGGAGCACCCCTTCGCCCCCTCCTGGGGCTATCAGGTGACCGGCTATTACGCGCCGACGGCGCGGTACGGCACCCCCGACGACCTGCGCTACCTCATCGACGAGCTCCACAAGGCCGGAATCGGAGTCATCGTCGACTGGGTCCCCGCCCACTTCCCGAAGGACGAGTGGGCTCTGGCGCGATTCGACGGCACCCCGCTGTACGAGGACCCCAACCCTCTGCGCGGCGAGCATCCAGACTGGGGCACCCTCGTCTTCAACTTCGGACGCACCGAGGTGCGCAACTTCCTGGTGGCCAACGCCCTGTACTGGCTTCAGGAGTTCCACATCGACGGAATCAGGGTCGACGCCGTCGCCTCCATGCTCTACCTCGACTACTCCCGCGAGGCCGGACAGTGGCAGCCCAACGTCTTCGGCGGGCGAGAGAACCTCGAAGCGATCTCCTTCATGCAGGAAGCCAACGCCACCGCCTACAAGACGGTCCCGGGGATCATCATGGCGGCCGAAGAGTCGACGTCCTTCCCTGGCGTGACGGGCATGACCGAGCACGGCGGCCTCGGCTTCGGCCTCAAATGGAACATGGGGTGGATGAACGACACCCTGCGCTATCTGGAGGAAAAGCCGATCAACCGCTCGTGGCACCACGGCGAAATCACCTTCAGCCTGGTCTACGCCTTCTCCGAGCAGTTCCTCCTGCCGCTCTCCCACGACGAGGTCGTCCACGGCAAGGGATCCCTCTACGCGAAAATGCCCGGCGACGACTGGCAGAAGCTGGCCGGCGTCCGCGAGCTCCTCGCCTACCAGTGGTCCCACCCGGGCAAACAGCTGCTGTTCATGGGCCAAGAATTCGCTCAGACCGACGAATGGAACGAGGCGGCCGGCCTCCAGTGGTGGCTGACGGAGGAGCCCTCCCATGACGGGGTTCTTTCGCTCGTCAAACGCCTCAACGAAGTCTACAAGGAGCATTCGGCTCTGTGGAGCCAGGATTTCACCTACAAAGGCTTCGAATGGATCGACGGATCCGACGGCAACCACAACGTCATCAGCTATCTTCGCCGCTCCGCCGACGACGAAGACGTCGTCGTGGTCGTGTGCAACTTCGCCGGAATACCGCACGGCAATTATCGCGTGGGCTTGCCTTCCGGCGGGGTGTGGGAGGAGATCCTCAACACCGACGGCCTCGAATACGGCGGCTCCGGCGTCGGCAACTTCGGGGAGGTCAAGGCCGAAGAGGTCAGCTGGAACGGCCGAGACTACTCCGCCCTCTTGGAGCTTCCGCCCTTCGGCGTCGTCTACTTGACCCCGAAGCCCAGCCAGAAGCCCGCAAAGAAGGCCGCGGCCAAGACGAGCAAGACGGCTAAGGGCTCGAAGGCGTCCGACAAGAAGCCCGCGGCAAAGGAGAAGGCCGAGGCCAAAGAGGACAAGCCCAAGAAGAGCGCGAAAGCGTGATACGACGGCGTGACAGGGCGCTCCGACGCCAGTCATAGAGCAAGATCACACAGAACCGGCATAAAAGGCGCTTTTTATACGAAAAACTATTTTTTTGGCATTTATAACGCGAAAAGGTGTTTGCAATGTCAAAAGCACTTATTTCGCGATCAAACTCATACGTCGCGCGCCCCAATCGCACCTAGCGAACGGTTGCTTTCCACGGCGAAAAGACGCTTCCAACGGCCGACGGCGGCCGCCCTCGGCCGCGTAATTTCACACGGATATGCTACGGCCCCACATGTGGCGGTAAACTTGCGGGCAGAACGGCGTCGGCGCATCGACGTCGGCACATCGATTTGGCGTAGTGACGTCGGCACGTCGACGCAACGCCTCAAGACGAGGGGCGGAGTTGCCCCCGGAGGTGAGCATGGCGGATCGCATCCGGCTTTCGGATCTGGCTCGGCAGGCGGGGGTATCGACCGCAACGGTTTCTCGCGTTCTCAACGGGAAAGAAACCGTCGCGCCCGCCACTAGGCAAGCCGTTCTCACGGCGCTCGACCTTCTCGGGTACGAACGCCCGGAGAAGCTGCGAGAGCATCCCGGGGGCAGGATCGGCCTCATTGTGCCGGAACTGACGAATCCGATCTTCCCGATTTTCGCGCAGAACATCGAGACCACGCTGTCGTCGCGCGGGTACACGCCCCTGTTGTGCACACAGACGGCAGGGGGCATCACCGAGGACTCCTACGTCGAACTGCTCATAGAGCAGCACGTCGCGGGGATCGTCTTCATCTCCGGCCTGCACGCCGATTCAATGGCCTCCGTCGGCCGGTACGGACGTTTGACGCAGATCGGCCTCCCGTTCGTCACGGTCAACGGCCCCAACCCGGAAATCGCGACGGCGGATTTCTCCACCGACGCCGTCGACGCCGTGGCGCAGTGCGTGCGCCACCTCGTCTCGCTCGGCCACACCGCGATCGGCCTGGCGATGGGGCCGGAGCGTTTCATCCCCTCCCAATTGAAGGTCAAGGGCTTCGCGAGCGCCATGAAGGCCCTCGCGCCGGGCGCGCCGGCCCCGGTCGTCCACACCCTCTACACGGTCGAAGGCGGCCAGAGCGCCGCCCGAACGCTGCTGGCCGACGGCTGCACCGCCATCGTCTGCGGCAGCGACATCATGGCGCTCGGGGCGATCCGCCAATGCGCCTCCCAGGGGCTCTCGGTGCCGGAGGACGTCTCCGTCGTCGGCTTCGACGACTCCCCTCTCATGGCTTTCTCCGCCCCTCCCCTGACCACCATCCGCCAACCCGTGAGGGCCATTTGCGAGGGCGCCGTCTCCTCCCTCATGGCCCTTGTCTCCAGCAGCGAGACGCCGACGTCGATGGAGTTCCACGGCGAGCTCATCGTCCGCGAATCGACTGCGCCCTGCAGGACGTGACAACCATGCTTCTCCACAACCCCACGGCGCCGGGCCTATGGTGGCGAGACGCCGTCATCTACCAGATCTACCCGCGCTCTTTCGCCTCTTCGGGCGGGCCGATCGGCGACATCCCCGGGGCGATCTCCCGGCTGGACCATCTGGCGCGCCTCGGCGTCGACGCCGTCTGGCTCAGCCCCTTCTACCGAAGTCCGCAGCGCGACGCCGGCTACGACGTCGAGGACTACAGGGACATCGACCCCGTCTTCGGCACAATGGACGACGTCGACGCCCTCATCGCACGCGCGCATTCGCTCGGGCTGCGCATAATCTTCGACATCGTGCCCAACCACACGAGCGACCGCCACGTCTGGTTCAGGCAGGCCCTCGAGGCCGGACCGGGCTCGCCCGAGCGCGAGCGCTACTGGTTCCGGCCGGCCCCCAACGACTGGCGCTCGGTCTTCGGCGGAGGGGCGTGGACGCGAGTGTGCGACCGGGAGGACGCGCCCGGGTCGCCGTGGGAAAGCGACGCCTCCTGGTACCTCCACCTCTTCGACTCCTCCCAGCCCGACCTCAACTGGTCCAATCCCGAGGTTCAGGCCGAATTTCGCGACATTCTCAGGTTTTGGCTGAGGCGCGGCGTCGACGGCTTTCGCGTCGACGCCGCCCACGGGCTCGTCAAGGACCCCGCCCTTCCGAATTGGGAGCACGCAGCCGCGATGGTCGAGGGAGAAATGAAGCCGGAGAAGAATGAGGCCGCGCCGATGTGGAACCTCGACGGCGTGCACGACATCTACAGGCAGTGGCGGAAGGTCCTCGACGAATTCGGCCCTGACCGGATGCTCGTGGCCGAAGCCTGGGTCTCCCCCGCCTCGGCGATTGCGAAATACGTTCGCTCCGACGAGATGAGCCAGTCCTTCAACTTCGAGTTCCTCGCCTCCGCGTGGACCGCCGACCGCATGAGAACCGTCATCGCCGATTCTCTGCGGGACATGGACGCCGTCGGCGCGACTGCCACGTGGGTGCTGTCCAACCACGACGTCATCCGAGCCACCGCCCGCTTGGGGCTTCCCGACGCCGGCAACTACCCGAAGGGAATCAAGGAGGGCGACCCGCTCCCCGACGTCGTCGGGCACAGACGCGCACTGGCCGCGCACGCGCTCATGTCGGCGCTGCCCGGCTCGGCCTACATTTGGCAGGGCGAGGAGCTCAACCTTCCCGAGCACATGGCCCTTCCGGACGAGCTGCGCGAGGACCCGGCCTACTTCCGCACGAAGGGCGAGGAGACCGGACGCGACGGATGCAGGGTGCCCCTGCCGTGGGAGGCCGACTCGCCCGCCTTCGGTTTCTCCCCCGACGGGAAGTCCTGGCTGCCCCAGCCGCCCGAGTGGAAGGAGTACGCGGTGGACCGCGAATCGGCCGACCCGCACTCGCCCCTCAACCTCTTTCGCCGGATGTACGCGCTGCGGCGCGAGCTGAGGCTCGGCTGCGGCGGGCTCGTCGACGTCACGGAGGGCGTCGCCGCGGACAGCCGCGGCTTGGCCTTCCTCAACACGCCTGCCTCATCCCCCAATACGCCCGATCCGGCGGAAGGCAGGCAGGCCGCCCAAGAGGAGCGGAGCAACGACCCGGGCGAGCGCGGCCTCGAAGGGCACGGCGGCCTCGAAGGGCGCGCCGGCGTTGAAGAGGGGCGCAGCCGGGTTTCAGGCGAAGAAGCCTCAAAGGAGCCTCGCGGCGATGTCCTTGTCATCACGGCGTTCGACGAGCCGGTCCGAATCCCCGAGGGATGGCGGCCGATTCTCTGCTCGACCGACGAGATCCTCGACGGATCCGTCCCCGCCGACGCCACGGCGTGGTTTGAAAGAGCTTAGAAGAGAACGCTCGCCAGAGCCTTCCTCGCCTGCGAAACGAGGGGGTCGGAGGCGCCGACCGCCTGGAAAAGGTCGAGCAGGCGTTCCCTGAGCTTTTCGCGCTCGTCGCCCGACGTCGCCTGGACCGCCGCGATGAGGCGCGTGAAAGCCGCGTCCGGCCGGCCGTAGGCCACTTCGACGTCGGCGGCGGCGAGCTGGGCTTCGACGTCCCCCCGCGGCGCCTCGTTGGCCGATTCGATCGCGGCGAGAGGCTCGCTCACCTCGCCGACTCTGAGCATGAGACACGCCTGGGCCAGGCCCCGCTTGATGTCGTCGTTGCCGGGCTCCTCCTTGAGGGCGAGCTCGAACTCTTCCTCCGCTTTGGCGAAATCGCGCGCCTCGAGGGCGGCAAGCCCCGCTGCGTGATGCGCGGTGAGAGCCGGTTCGGCAGGCGCCTGCGCGCCGTCGAGCCTTCCCGTGATGCCGTATTGCGCGGCAGCGGCGAGCAGCTGATCGATGAGCGGGCCCAGCTCGGCCTCGGCGGGCGCCCCTTCGAACAGGGGAAGGGGCTGGCCCTGGAGCAGCGCCACCGCCGCGGGAACGCGGCTGACTCTGAACGCCTGGACGATTTCGGGCGCCGCGTCGACGTCGACCTTGGCCAGCTGGAAGCTTCCCGCAGACTTGACGGCGAGGCTTTCCAAGCGGGCGGCCAGCGCGGTCGATTCCTCCGAGCGCGCAGAGAAAAAGACGGCGACGACCGGCACGCGGGCCGAAGTCTCCAGAATGCTTTGAAGGTTGGCTGCAGTCGCCTCGACAGAGAAGGGGCCGGGAACCGCGTCCCCGCCTGCAGAAGCGGAGGCCGACCCTGCGGCCGCGAGATCGACGGCGCCGTACATGGACAATGGCTGAGTCATTCCTACCTCACTGAACTTGTGCGCCCAATATGACGTCGTCGCTCGATCCGATCACGCTGATCGTCTTGTCTTTGGACTTCGCGGCGGGAACCTTGAACGCCACCAAACGCGTGTTGGAGGTGGTCAGCGTCTTCCCGTCGAGTGTGACCTTCCCCCCTGCCTTGCCGCTTGCGATGCTTCCCGCCTTGTCGCCGACGGTCACGGTGTGCTGCGAGTCCGAGGAGATCGTGGTGAAGTAATTCAGCTGCGCGACGACAACGGCGCCGCCGTCGGACGTGCGCATGGCCACGGGCCCCTCGTTGCCGACGGCGAAGGTCATCGTCGACTTGCCCGCGCCGTTGACCGCGGCGGCGTTCTTGTCCGCAGTCTGCTTGAGCTCTTGGCGCAAGGCGTCCTGCGAGAAGGTCAGCCCTTGGGAGTCGCTGCCGGTCTTGTTGAGGTTGACGTATGCCTCGATTGTCTTCTTCGGGCTGGCGGCAAGGCCCTTGTCCGACTCGGCGGCGACTGTTTCGGCGCCCGTCTTTCCTCCCTCGACGGAAGGGAACTCCGCGCCGGGGAAAAGCCGCAGGCTGCCCCACAGCTTCCAGTTTTCGCGCGCCTTCCCCTGGGCGAAGACGTCCATCGTCGGGAGGTTGTTCCCCTTCAACGGGTCCATGACCGTCATCGCGAGCCGCGGGTAGCCCTTGGAGCTGGAGATCGCGACCCGGTTCTTCGTGACCTCGGTGGCCAGCTCGGGGAATCTGTAGGAGTCCCCGAGGAGCCGTTTCGTGTTGTACTGAGCCTGGCGGATGACCGTCATGGGGCCCGTCGTCGTCGCTCCGAGCTTGTCCGTGCTCTGATCCTTGTCGGTGGCGTTGACGGACTCGAGAACCCGCTTCGAGACCTTCATGAAGTTCTCGACCGACGTGGCCGGACGCGAGGCCGACTTCGCCGCCGTCGGCTTGGGCACGGGCGGCTCCGATTCTCCGCATCCCGCCAAGGCCCCCGCGGCCAGAGCCGCTGTCAGGGCGAGGCCCATTCCTTTTTTAAGCATGTGCATCCTCCTCGTTGTCGTTGCCGCCGACGGGGCTTTCGGGGCCCTCCGAGTGGGCGAATCCCCATCGGCCGCGCCAGGCGGTCTTGGGCAGGTCGGCTCCGCGGACGCCGAGGTCGGCCGCAACCGAGGCGTCC
>ERZ773054.240-NODE-240-length-44533-cov-12.943837_pt1 | contig 44533 bp, 32 predicted proteins | sample MGYA00580630_ERZ773054 | MGnify/ENA primary metagenome ERZ773054 (study PRJEB29015, sample SAMEA2737994) | human oral metagenome | biome: human oral; feature: human-associated habitat; material: dental | place: China | collected 2115 ... | reverse complement strand
AACAATAAAGTAATAGAATATAAAAATAATATTTTATCTTGTATTCCTATAACTAATAGAAAAGGAGTTAATAATAAACTTTATCATATAGAAAAAAACAAAGATTTAATAAAATATTTTTATAAAAAGTACATTAATGGAAAAGAAACTGATAATAATTTTGTTTTAGTATTCAAATATAATGAAAAATTAGATAAATATTTCTTAGAAAGAATAGAAAATTTATAAGAAAAGTTGCAATTTTATTAAAAATAAGTATAATAATTAACAAGTTTGGGGGTTTAATATGATATTTTATATATGTTTTATAATTGCTATATTTATATTAGATTTAATTTTAGGTAATTACATAAAAGAAAAAGAAACAGATAATAAAGCTTTATTGCAAATTGTAAAATCTTTATTTGTTTTTGGAGTTATTACTGTTTTAGCTTACTTTTTTCTAAAAAATAATTTTTTATACACTATATTAATAGAAAAATATGATTTAGAAAAAGCTAATACTATTAAATTAATATTTTATATATTATATTTAATACTTTTTGCAGTTAATTTATATTCACTATTCGAAGTGAGCATAGATAGTTATACTACTTATTTGATTCATAATAATAATCCTAAAAAATATATAGTAATAGTATCTACATTTATAGCAGTTGTTCTTGCTCATATATTTTTATTAGCAGATACAAGTAAATATTCATCTATTCTAGGAAATAATAATTGGATATTTTTCATAATTATGTTAATCATTACTATAATTTATCCTCTTTTAGTAGGACTTAAAATATATAAGTATGTTACAGTTCATGATTATATTATCAAAGATGATAAGAAAAAAGATGACGATGAAGTAGTAGCAAGAAAAGTTGAAATAACTGAAATTCCTATTAAAAAAGATAAAAACAAAGAACACGATAATGATTATTACGAAGATGAATTTTTAAACGATTTTGATGATGATAATTTTTAAAATTGGAAAAGTTAAATAAGTTATTTAAAATTAGATATGATTTATTATCAGAATTAAATAATCAAGAATTAGTAAAGTTAAGATATTTTGCAGTTATGGAAAAAAATCTTACAAAAATATTCTTTTATAATAAGAAAATAGATTTATTAACGAAAAATATTTCTTTCTTAAATGATATAAATCAAAAAATCAAAGAAGAAAGAATTATATATAACAATTATTTAGTAAAAAACAATAAAAAAGATTTTTATAGATAAAGTCTTTTTTTTGTATTATAATCCTATTAGGAGAATAGGATGAATAAAGTCTTTTTTTGTGACATAGATGATACATTAGTAGGTAAAAATAAAATTATTTCTAAAAAGAACCTTTTAAGTATTAATAAATGGATAGAGGATAAAAATATTTTTGTTTTAACTAGTGGAAGAGGTATAGTAGGAATAAAAAATTTTATTAAAGATTATAATTTTTCTAAATATTATATTTGCTGTAATGGAGCTATAATTTATGATAAAGTCAATTCAAAAGTATTACATAATGATTATATTCCTAAAGATATAGTAGAAATTTTATATAATTATGGAATTAAAAACAATATAACAGTTTATTTACATTCTATGAATACTACAGAAACTTATTTAATAGATGAAGATATATATGAAGTAACATATATAGTAGAAGAACCTTTTAATATAGATCAACTAGAAAAAATAAGAGAATTTGTATCTACTTATAAAGAAGTACAAATTACTCATGATTATCATAATAAATATAAAAAATATTATTTGTTTGATATTAATTTGAAAGGTAATTCCAAAGGTTTAGCTATAAAAAGATTATTAGAATATTTAAATATAGATAAATCTAATAGTTATGGAGTAGGAAATGGAAATAATGATGTTTCTATGACTTATTATGTTAGTAAAATGTTTGCAGTAGATAATGCTTGTGAAGAATTAAAAGAAGTAGCAACAAAAATAGTATCTTCTAGTAATAATGGTGGAGTAAGAGAAGCAATTAATATTGTAATGGGAGAAGAAAATGACAGAAATAGATAAAAAAATTATTAGTAATATTAGAGGTCTTTCTATAGATATGATAAATAAAGCAAATAGTGGACATCCTGGTATAGCACTTGGAGCAGCACCAATACTTTATACATTATTTGCTAAAGTTTTAAAAATTAGTAGAGAAAATCCTAAATGGATATCTAGAGATAGGTTTATATTATCAGCAGGACATGGTTCTAGTTTATTATATTCATTACTTTTTTATTTAGATTATTTAAAATTAGATGATCTTAAAAATTTTCGTAGTTTAAATTCTAAAACTCCTGGACATCCTGAAATTGAAACTTTAGGAGTAGAAATGTCTACAGGTCCACTTGGACAAGGTATTGCTTCATCAGTGGGTTTTGCTATAGCCGAAAAATATCTTAGTAATTATTTTAATGATGATGTTATTAATTATAAAACTTATTGTTTAGTAGGAGATGGAGATTTAGAAGAAGGTGTTGCTTTAGAAGCAATGAGTATAGCAGGAAATTTAGCACTTAATAACTTAATAGTATTATATGATTCAAATGAAATAACACTTGATGGAAGTTTATATAACTCAAGTATTGATAACATAGAATTAAAAGTAAAATCTATGAATTGGAATTATATTTTTGTAAAAGATGGTGAAAATATCTTAGATATTGAAAATGCTATAAAAGAAGCAAAAAGAAGTGATAAACCAGTACTTATAGAAATTAGAACTGTAATTGGAAGATATTCTTTATTACAAGGAACTCATAAAGTTCATGGAGCTCCTTTAACTGAAGAAGATATAGTACAATTGAAAGAAAAATTAGACTTAAGAAATCAAGAATTTTCTGTTTCTAAAGAAACTATCGATGAATTTCAAAAAATGGTTGATGATAGAAACAATTATGTTTATGAAAATTGGTTGAAGAAGAAAGATATTTTAGATGATAAATTAAAAGTTGAATTAGAAGATTTTATTAATAAAAAATATGATTTAAATTTTGAAGGTCTTAGTGGTGAAGATGAAGCTGTAAGAGTTGCAAATAGTAAAGTACTTAACCTTATTGCTAAAGAAAATCCATTTATAATAGGTGGAAGTGCAGATTTAAGAGAATCTACTAAAGCTTCTATAACTGATAGTGGATATTTTAATAAAGATAATTATAAGAATAGAAATATTGCTTATGGAATAAGAGAACATGCTATGGGAGCTATAAGTAATGGTTTAGCATTATCAGGATTAATACCTTTTGCATCTACATTCTTATCATTTTCTGATTATCTTAAACCTAGTATTAGATTATCTGCTCTTATGAATCAATTTGTTATCTATATTTTTACTCATGATTCAATAACAGTAGGTGAAGATGGACCAACTCATCAACCAGTAGAACAACTAGTATCCTTAAGAAGTATACCTAACTTAGACGTTTATAGACCAAATGATATAAACGAAGTAATAGGTGCTTATAAAGCTATGTTTAAAAGAAGAAAAGCAAGCTGTTTAGTAGCAAGTAGAAATAAGACTAAGTTAAAGAATGAAACACAGATCAAATTAGTAGAAAAAGGTGGATATATTTTAAAAGAAACAAAAAATGTAGATTTTGTAATTATATCTTGTGGAGAGGAACTGGATTTAGCTGTAGATATTTTTGATGATTTAAGTTCTAAAGGTTATAACTTAAGATTAGTATCTATGCCATCTTTAAATATATTTAAGGAACAAAGTGAAGAATATCAAAAATCAGTATTAACTGATAAAGAAAAATTTGTTATTGAGTTTTCATCTTCTATGTCATGGACATCAATAACTGATGAAAAACATATCTTTTCTGTCAATTCTTTTGGAAAAAGTGGAAAAGTTAAAGATATATTAGAGTATTTTAATTTAACTCATGATACAATAGAAAAAGAAATATTAAAAATGTTAAATGAGAGGTAATATATGAAAATATTAAAAAAATTAATTGTTTTAACAATTATCTTAATTGGATTTACAGCTAATGCTCTTACAGTTACAGATGGAGCTATAGTTGGAAAAATGGTCGTCAACAAAAGACCTACAGTAGTAAATGAACTTATTACAGTAAATTATGTATTTTTATACAAATCTAATAGAAACTCTAATATTCAAATAAAATTAGAATATCCAAAAGAGTATTTATCAGCAAGATTTGTAGTATCACTTCCTGGAAAACCAAATCCAGCTTGTAAGTTTACAACATCTGATGTTATTACATGTTATAATGTTGAACATTCAAAAGAACAATTAATAACTGTTATGTTTAAAATAGTTAAGACTTTTGATACAGATAAGAAAATAACTGCATCGATAATAAGTGATTATGATAAAGTAAAATTTTCTACATCAAAATCAGAAATTACTATTCCTAAAATAAAAGCAAAAGATGGAAGTTTTATAAAAGTAGCAGAAAAACATGAAGTAGCAGTAGAAGAAAATCAATCATTAAACTACGAAGTAACAAAAGAACATAAAGATAAAAAATTAACTTTTACATCTAGTGATCCTAGTATTGTAACAGTAGATAAAGATGGAATTTTAACAGGAGTTAAAGAAGGTACAGCTAAAGTAACTATTGCAACAGAAGATGATCAAAAAACTGTAGAAGTTAAAGTAACTCCTAAAGCAAAAGAAGAATGTACAGTAAATAAAGTAACAGTTACTAAACCTAGTAAATTTATTAGAGTAGGAGAAGTATTTTCTTTAGATGTTAAACCAGATAATACATGTTTTGATAAGAGAAATTTAAAATATGAAAATAGTGATAGTAGTGTTGTATGGGTTGATACTAATGGATATTTAGTAGGTTTAAAATCAGGTAAAGCACATGTTAAAATAATGTATAATGGTAAAGAACTTGCTAATTTAGATGTTCAAGTTGGACTTGAAAAGAAAAAATCTAATAATTCACTTTTAATAATTATAGTATTAATTGTAATAGTTATAGTAGTAGTTTTATATTTCTTCTTAGGTAAGAAAAAGAAAGATTATCCATCATATGATTCAAGTGATGATAAAGATGATTACAGTAGTAGTAATACTAATAATAACAAGACAAAAGAAACTGATAATGAAGAAGAGTACTTTGATGGAATAGATTTAGACGTATAGGGAGGTTAAATGTTAAAAGATATATTATTAATTCTTTTAGGAATTGGAATAGGATCGTTAATTGGATTCTTAATAGCTAAAAAATATATGGAAAAATATTTAGAAAAGAATCCTCCAATTAATGAAGATATGATTAAAATGTTAATGAATCAAATGGGAAGACCAGTGAATCAAAAACAAATTAACCAAATGATGAAACAAATGAAAAACAAACAACAAACTAAGTAAATTTAGTTTGTTTTTTTACATATAAAAATAATCTTTAATTTATTTTAAGTTTTAAAAAAATTTATAAGTTATAATAACTATAATAGAGGTGTATTATGAAGCATAAAAAACATTTGATTATATTAGTAGTATCACTTTTATTTTTAAGTTCTTTTCTACTAATTAATAGGAATAATATTACTAAGAAAAAAGTGTTAAAAGAATTAAACTATGATGTAACTTATGAACAAGCTTTTCCAGATCCTAATTTAAGAAGAGGTATAATACTTTGTATTATGCGTAATAAGTGTGGAGATACAGATTATAATTCGGGAGCATATAATTATGAAAAATATTATGAAACATTATCAAAATGGCCTTCTACAAATAATTATTTTGATAAATATTATCAAGCACTTGCTTATCAAACTAGACCTGAATATGGAGCATTAATATATGATTCTGATATTCAAATTGAAGAAGGAAAGAAAATAAAAAAAGAAGATTTAGAGAAAATAAAAGTATTAATATCTAGAGATTTTACAAAAGATGTAACAACTTTACAAGGAATAGAATATCTGACTAATTTAAAAGCAGTAGTTTTATCTAATGTCAAACAAGAAAATTTAGACTTTTCATATAATAAACTATTAGAAGTTTTATTAGTTAATGTTAATGATAATCATCATACTATTCAAAAAACAACAAAATCTCTAAATCTTAGTCAAAATACTATGCTTAGAGAATTATCTGTAACTTTAGCATCAGAAGATAGTAATTTAGATTATTCTCATTTGAACAATTTAGATACTTTAGTTATAACTGAAAGTAAAATTAGAAGTATAATTTTACCAAATAATGTAAGAAAAGTTGATTTAGCTAATAATCATATAACAGATATCGATTTAAGTCATCAATATAATTTAGAAAGTTTAAGATTACAACAAAATCCTATACATCAAATAGATGTAAAAAAATTAAATAATTTAAAGTATTTAAATTTACATAATACTTTAATTAATCAAAGTTTAGATTTAAGTCAAAATGTAAAACTAGAGGAACTTTATTTGGGTCTAGATGGAGGGAAAATAGAAACCTTAGATTTAAGTAATAATCCCAATTTAACTAATCTTTATGTAAGATCTCAATTAAAAAAAATTAATTTAAATAATAGCCATAATTTAAAAGAACTAATATTAAGATATAATCATTTAGAAAATTTAGATTTAAGTAAAAATTTAGGATTAGATACTTTAGAACTAGATGGTAATCATATATCTAATTTAAAAATTCCTAACCATATAACAGGTGGTTCTTTACAAACAGTTAAATTTAAAATTAAGAAAAATTCATATCAAGAATTACCATTACTGTTAAATGATAATAAAGTTTATTTAAATAGTAGTATTAATTTTACTAGAAATGGTGATAAATATTTATTTGATAAGTTAGGTACTTATAATGAACAATCAATTAATCAAATTCATGGATATACATATCATGTAAATGTTCAAGTAGAAGTAGTAGCAGGTGAAGAAGATAGTTTTAATCCTATAATAAATCAAGCTGATTATAAACCTGAAATAGATGAAGATATTTCTAAAGAAAATATTAAAAAGATGATTACTAATTTACCAAATAATATTAAAAATTTTGAAATAATTAATCCTTTACCAACTAAATTTAATACTAAAGGTCAACATAATATAAAAGTAAGAGTAACTTTTAGTGATGATACATTTAAAGAGTTTGATGTACCAGTTAATATTTATGAAAAAAGATATATTGCACCAACAGTAAATCTTTCACCGAATCCAACAGAAGTTTTAGAAGGAAAAGCAGTAAATATTAATATTACAAGAACTTATGATCAAGAAGAAAGAATAGATGATGTTAATTTTATAAAATATATAAAAGATACTGATATAGATGGTTTTGGATGTATAGGTTTACCAAATGGTTTAACATGTGATTCATCAAAAATAAGTGGGACATTAAATTATATATTTACTGGAACAGAAGAAGTAAAAGAATTTAATTTTACATACGAAGAAAGTTGGAATAAAAGTGGTAAAGTTGCAAAGCAAGTCAAAATTAAATTATTAAGAGATACAGATGGTGATGGAATACTAGATAAAGATGATGATGATAAAGATGGAGATGGATATTCTAATGCCGTAGAAATAGCTAAGGGAAGTGATCCATATAATAAGAATTCTACGCCAGATATGACAAAGAAAAAACAATTGGATGAACTTGTAAAAGAATTAGAAAAATTAATAAACGATACTAAGAAGAATCCATTTGATAATAAAAATAAAAATGATGTAGATAATTTAAAAAATAATATTTTACCTGATAAAGAAAACAAAAAGAATGATATAAAAAATTCATATAATGATATGACTTCTGATACTGAATTAGAAAAATTAAAACAAAAAGTACAAAAAGAAATAGATAATTTAAAACAAGAAATAAATAAACTAAGGGATAAAGCTAATTTTGAAGAATTAGATAAAGAGATAGCAAAACCTATAGAAGATATTTATACACCAGAGACAGTAAAACCATTAAAAGATAAAATAGAAGAAGCTAAAAAAATGTCTAGAGATACTTCTACACAAAGTGATGTAGATGATATGACTAGAATTATAAAAGATTTAAGAGATAAATTAAAAATAAATAAAGAGAAACTTAAAGAAAAAATAGAAGAGTTAGAAAAGAAAATAGATGAAGGTAAATGTTTAAATGAAGAATGTAAAAAAACATTAGAAGATGCTAAAGATTTATATAATAAATCATCTATTACTAAAGAAGAAATGTTAAATATGATAGCTAGAATTAATAGTTTACTTAATAAAAATGAAACTATTGTTAATCCAAAAACAGGTGTTGCTACTTATTTATTTATATTGATATTAATAATTATAATAAGTGTAGCTCTTTTCAAAAGAAAGAAAAATTATATTAGATAAAGTTTATACTTTATCTTTTTTATTTTTAAATTTAACAATCTATAGTATAATTATCTTAGGAGATACTATGAGAAGACTATTTACTTCAATAGAATTAAGTTCTAATTATATAAAATTAATTATATTAGAAAAGATTCAAAATAAGTTTTATTGTTTGTATTCAGATGTTACTGATGCTAGTGGAATATCTAAAGGTTTAATTATTGATAGTAGTGAAGTTATTAGTTCTTTAAAAAAGGCTTTAAAAAAAGCTTATGATAAAACTAATTTAAAAATAGATAAAGTTATACTTACAATAAGTCCAATAGATGCTAATTTTATGGTAGTATCATCTACTGCTTATGTAGATAATATAGATGGTATAATAAATCAAAATTTTATAGATAAAAGTCTAAATTCTGCAGTAGATAGTAAAAAGGATTTAAAAGATGAATTAGTTATGACTAGTCCTGTGACTTTTAAATTAGATGATAATCAAGTTTTAGATCCAGTTGGTATGACAGGAAATAAATTATATGTAAAAGCTGTAGCTTCTACAATGGCTAAAAAAAATCTCTATCCATACTTTAATGTTTTTAATACTTTAAATATCGATGTACTTGATATTTGTTATTCTTTAGTTGGAGATTTTGAAGCTAATAAATCCAAAAATGATAAATTAGAACACGGTGTAGTAATTAATATTGAAGAAGATATAGTGAATATTGGAATATTTAATAAAGGTATTTTAATAAAAACTGACTATTTAAAAATTGGTAGTAGTGCTATAGATAAAGATATTAAGTATATTTATGATTTAAAAGAAGAAGATATTAAATATTTAAAAGAAAATTTTGCATCATTATCTAGTAGAGCTAATTATAAATATGATACAATTGAACTTAATACTAGTAATGGTAATTTAATAAAAATAAAAGAAAGTGATGTAGTTAAAATTATTACTAGTAGAGTTACTAATATTTTAGATTTAGTAAAAAATAAGTTTAAAAACTTAACAAATAAAGAAATAAATTATATAATTGTAACAGGAGAATTAACAGAATTAAATGGATGTTCTCAAGTTGTAGAAAAAGTTTTAGGACCTAAAAGTAAAATTGGTAATATAAAACTTATAGGAGCTAGAAATAATATATATTCAAGTGTAATTGGTTCTATATATTATTTAGAAAATAAATATAAAAATATTGGAATGTTAAATTCTTTGGAAATAGAAAAAATAAATTCTAAAGAATATGAATGATCTAGGAGGAAAGAATGTTTGATGAATTAACCAATGTAAGAGCTGCTAATATTAAGGTAATTGGTGTTGGTGGTGGAGGTTGCAAAGCCGTTAATAGAATGAAAGAGACAGTTGAAGGTGTTACTTTTATTATTGCTAATACTGATTTACAAGATTTAACTACAGCTAATGCTGATGTTAAAATTCAATTAGGACAAGAATTGACTGGTGGTAGAGGAAGTGGTGCTAAACCAGAAGTAGGTAAAAAAGCAGCACAAGAATCTAAAAAAGAAATAGAAGATGCTTTACAAGGTGCACACATGGTATTTATTACTTGTGGAGAAGGTGGAGGAACTGGAACAGGAGCAGCTCCAGTAATCGCTGAAATAGCACAAAACTTAGGAGCACTTACAATTGCAGTAGTTACTAAACCATTTTCATTTGAAGGTAAATCTAGAATGAAGAATGCTCAAATAGGTATAGAAGAATTAAGAAAACATGTAGATTCTTTAATTGTAGTACCTAATGATAATCTAGAAACTTTAATAGATAAGAATACACCTGTATTACAAGCATTTGGAGAAGTTGATAATGTTTTAAGACAAAGTGTTCAATCAATTTCTGATTTGATTAATTTCCCTGGAGATATTAACTTAGATTTCTCTGATATTACTACTACTATGAAAGATAGTGGAACAGCAGTTATAGGTATAGGTGTTGGTACAGGAGAAGATAGAGCAATTCAAGCAGCTAAACAAGCAGTACAATCTCCACTTTTAGAAAAATCTATAGTTGGAGCTACTAAAGCAATTATTAATATAACTGGTGGAAGTAATTTAACATTATATGAAACTAAACAAGCAGTTAAAATTATAGAAAGTTATGCTCAAACAGATTTAAATGTATTCTATGGAACTATAATTAATAAAAATATTAGTGATGATCAAATTATTGTTACAGTAATAGCGACAGGTTTTGAAGATTATGCTAAGACACCTTCTTCTGATGAAACAACAGAAGTATTAGATGTACAAAAAAGAGAAGAAATAGAACCTGTTAAAGAAGTAAGTCATTCATATGATGATATAGATACTGATACAGATAGTGATTATGTATTACCAAGTTTTTTAAGAAATAAAAATTATTAGAAGTTATAAAATATAACTTCTTTTTATTTTAAAGTCTTTAGTTTATAATATAGTGTGTTATGAAGAGAAATGAAGTAGACAGAACAAAAATTAGCCCTATGATGAGACAATATCTCGAAATAAAAGATGATTATTTAGATGCTATAGTATTTTATAGACTAGGTGATTTTTATGAGATGTTTTTTGAAGATGCTTTAATTGGTTCTAAGGAATTAGAACTTGCTCTTACTGGAAGAGATGCTTCTTTAGATGAAAGAGTACCAATGTGTGGTGTACCTGCTAAAGCATATAGTGTATATGTAGAAAAATTGGTTGATAAAGGTTATAAAGTAGCAATATGTGAACAATTAGAAGATCCTAAAACTACAAAAGGTATGGTTAAAAGAGGAGTTATTCAAGTTGTTACTAAAGGAACTATACTTGATAATTTTATAGATTCTAAAACATCTAATTATATTGCTAATATATATGCTTTTTCGTATTGTTATGGAATATCTTATACTGATATAACAACTGGATATTTTTATGCTTTTATTATTGATAAAGATGTAGAAAAAACAATTTTAAAAGAAAATATTAAAGAAGTAATAGTAACTAGTAATACTAGTAAAGAAATAGTTAATAATTTAAGAAATAATAATGTATTAGTAACAATAAGTGATGATATAGATACAAATAAAGAATATAGTTATTTATATAAAGACTTAGAAGATGAAAGATTAAAGATTACTTCTCAACATCTACTTTCTTACTTAGAATATGTAAAAAAGGGAGATTTAAAACACTTACAAAAAATAATAAGTTTAAAATCCAATAACTTTTTAGAATTTGATGATAATACAGTTAGAAATTTAGAATTAATTAAAACTTTAAGAACAAAGGAGAGAAGAAATTCTTTATTAGGTTTTATTGATAAAACAGAAACTGCAATGGGATCTAGAACATTAGAATATAATTTACTTCATCCTTTAAGAGATAAAAAAGAAATAATGAAAAGATATGATAAAGTTGAAAAACTTTTAACAGAATTTATTATATCTAGTGAATTAAAAGAAACTTTAAATAATATTTATGATTTAGAAAGAATAGTTTCAAGAATTTCTTATGGTAATTTAAGTGGTAAAGATTTATTACAATTAAAAAATAGTATATATTATTTAAAAGATTTAAAAAGAATCGTAAAAGATTTAAATTTTGATTATGAAATAGATACTTTAGATGATTTATATAATTTATTAGAAAGTTCTATTAATGAAGATATACCAATTATTTTAAATGAAGGTAATCTAATTAAAAGTGGTTATTCTAAAGAATTAGATAGTTTAAGAGAGATAAAAAATAATTCTAAAAAATATATACTTGAACTTGAGAAACAAGAAAAAGAAAAGACAGGTATAAAAACTTTAAAAATATCTTACAACAAAGTTTTTGGTTATTATATTGAAATAACTAAAGCTAGTTTAAAAGATGTTAAATTAGAAGGTTATATAAGAAAACAAACATTATTTAATTCAGAGAGATTTATTACAGAAGAATTAAAAGAAAAAGAAGATATAATATTAAATGCTTCTTTAAAAATAAATGCTTTAGAATATGAATTATTTACTGAAGTAAAAGAAAAAGTTAAAACTTATCTACAAATAATCCAAAAAAATGCTAAGAATATAGCAGAAATAGATATGTTGTTATCTTTTTCAATAATAAGTAGTAATCATTCTTTAGTAAGACCTAAACTAAATGAAGAAAATATAGTTGATATAGAAGCTGGACGTCATTTAATAGTAGAAAGTGTTACTAGTAATTATGTAGATAATTCTATTAAAATGAAAGAAGATACATCTATTCTTTTAATAACAGGACCAAATATGGCTGGTAAAAGTACTTATATGAGAGAATTGGCACTTATTGTAATAATGGCTCAAATGGGGTGTTTTGTACCTGCTAAGAGTGCTAATATTATGCTTTTTGATAAAATATTTACAAGAATAGGTGCAAGTGATGATTTAATATCAGGAGATTCTACATTTATGATTGAAATGAAAGAAGCTAGTTTTGCTTTATCGTCTGCTACTAAAAATTCTTTAATTTTATTTGATGAACTGGGAAGAGGTACAGCAACGTACGATGGTATGTCACTTGCTCAAGCTATGCTTGAATATATTCATAATGAAATAGGATGTAAGACACTGTTTTCTACTCATTATCATGAACTTACTAATTTAGCAAAAGATTTAAAACACTTGAAAAATGTTCATGTTAAAGCTATAGTTGAAGATAAGACAATAATATTTTTACATAAGATAGAAAATGGTAGTGTAGATAAAAGTTATGGTGTTAATGTAGCTCATTTAGCAGGAGTTAATAAAGAGATAGTGGATAGAGCTAGTGAAATACTTAAAAGCTATGAAAAAAAGAAAAACACTAAAGAAATAATTCAAGATTCATTTGTTTTTGAAGAAGAAAAAGAAACTAATAAAAAATTAGAAACTTTAAAAGAAATGGATTTAAATGCTATGACACCACTTGAAGCACTTAATTTCTTATATGAATTAAAAAAAGATATGGAAGGGTAAAATGAAATTAAAAGATATATATGAAAATATAGAAAATCCACTTGATGATAATACTATAAGATATCTATATGATAATTATGGTTATATGAATACTTATGATTTAGTAATAGGACGTTCTACTAAGCCTAATACTTTTTATGATAAGAGACAAAAAGATGATTATAATAAGCTATTATTTGAAAAATGGAAAGAAAGTATTTTAAATTTAACTGAAGAAAGAAGAAGAGAATTAAAAAATAGATATAATTATAAAGATATTGATAGAATAACTTCAATTTTATCTTCCCCTTTATTAAATAATTATAGACTTGATACATCTGAAGGTATATATAGATTTTTGGTGTCAGAAAAGTTAGATATGGCTTACTTTTGTTTACCAGAAAATATACTAGATGATAAATTTAAACATACAGTAAGTGAAAAAATTGATATAAGTAAAGATGAATATTATGCTACTCATCATGTTAATCATAGATTATATGTAAATATTGATAATGATAATCTATATAAATTTACAAAAGAATTAGTAGAAAAATTAGATGAAAAAAATTTGCCATTCTACTTTAAAATGGAAGATACAAGTAATAGAAAAGATGGATTTGTTTTATATTCTGACACTAGAAATTTAACTAAATATATGGAATGTTTAGATGAAGTGTTTGAAAAAAATAAAGATTTAAGAGATAGTATTCATTCTCCACTTATGTTCGCAGGTAAGATAAGTCCATATTATTCTATTGGAGATGAACCTATACAAAATACTAATTTGTATTCATTTAATACTTTAAGATCTTCTTGTGTAGATAATGCTATGAATAATACTATAAGAAGATGGATGTATGAAAATCAAAACATTAAATTAAAAAGAAAAGGTCAAGTAATAGGATTTAAAGATTATTTAACAGATAAAGTAATAGATATGTTAATAGATGATATTTATAATAACAATCGTAAATATAAAAATTATTATAATTTAGATGAAGATGTATTTCTTGCTAAAAATTTACCAAATTTTAAAGAATCTTTACGATTAAGTGTTGATGATTATGTCAATGGTAAAAATTCAGATTTAGTTAAGGTATATGAAAAGAAAGAATTAAATCCTAAAAAATATGAAAGTCCTAGATTTTTAGGGGCAATATCACCATTAATTATTGATGTGTTAATAAAAAAAGAACTTGGTAATAAAATAATTCATAATTTTGCAGATTGCAGTGGATATTTTAAGTATTATTTACAAGAACAATTAAAAGCTAATGATATTGATATAGAAAAACCATGTTTTAATACAGATACAAAAGAAAAATTTGAAAATACAATTTATAGAAGAGGAAGATAATAAAAATATTATCTTTCTTTTTTGTAAAATTATGACAAATTATCTTATCTTATTTTATTTTTAGTTTCATTTTTTATTATACTTAAATTAATTGAAAGGAAAGTATAATGAAAACATTTGATGAAATAAAAAATGAAATTACAAAGCATAGATTAGAAGGAATAGAAAGATTTCAAGAACAGTTAGTTGATCCTAAAAATGTAGCAGATGAAGAAGTTAAAAATACTGCAAAAAACTATATTCAATATTGTAAAAGAGACTTAGATAATATTGATAAGTTAACAACTATGAAGATAGCTAGAAATATTAATGATCTAATTAAAGATATACAATATGGATTTTATCAAGATATAGATAAATATTTTAAATCTTTTGATGATTTTGTAGATGATTGGGTAATAAACACACCGCCTGTAATGAATGAAAAACAATCATTTCCAAATCATTATAGTACATCATTTTATGATTTAGGAATGACAAAAGATGATTTAGAATGTCTTAGAGGAACAAATCCAGATACTATAGATTTTGGAGATAAACTACGTCAAAAAGCTAATGATTTTTATGGTATTAATATACCAATGGGTAGAGAAGTACCAAAAGCTAAAAGAGAATTAGATGAAATAAGAGATGCTGACTCTATTGAATACGCTCAAGCTTTTGTAAATTTAAAAGAAAAAGAAAGAGATGCAGGAGATTTTTGGAAGGGTGGAGTAGGAATTGTAATAATATCTGATATTCCACAATATCAAGATGCTAAAAAACGTATTTCTGCTAAAAGTAGATAAGTTTAAAACATGAGAAAAAAGTGTTATTAGTAACACTTTTTTTAATTTTTATAAGTGCTATAATAAAAATATGAGAACATTTAAGAAAATAGGTATTTTAATTTTTGTATTATTAATAGTATTAACATCTAGTATTTTTATATTTACTAAGAATAGTAATATAAAAAAGGAACAAAAGAAAAAGGAATTTAATTATAATTTGACATGGGAACAACTCTTCGGAGATCCTACTTATAGACAAATGATTTTATATCAAATTCTCATACCGAAAAGTTCTTATGAATATAATTTACGAGATGTTAGGGGAAACCATGTTATCACTAATGCTACAATAGCTGCTATAGCTGCAAAAGAAAAACAAAAGATAACAGAAGCAGAACTTGCTTCAGTTACTGAACTTTTTCCATTAACTCCAGAAAATGAAAAGAACAATCCTAACTATATTCCAACAGGTGTTAAGAATGCAAAGATAATTGGTCATACATCTTTATTATCTCCATTTTATAATAATTGTTACTTATATAATGTAACTAGTATTGAAGTTAATACTGATAAATTTACAAGAGATTTGTATCATGAGTATCAAGACTATCCAAATAATTATCCAAAATGTTTAAATTTAAAAAAATTAAAAATAAATAATTATGGTTCAACATTACTTGAGTTAGGAAGAAATAGTTTAGTAGAAAATTTTGAAATAATTAATCATAAAAATGATTATACTACATCTTTAGTTATTGATAATTACCTTGGGTATAACAAATATGAAAATGTAAAAGTAATAAAAGGTAAAGGAAATTTTAAATTATATACTTATCGTGGAGGTACAAATTATTCTGGTTTTGCTTATGAAACTAATATGAAATTAGAAAAATTTATTATTGATGGAACAACAGATGACGTAGTAACTGCTAAAGAAACATTAGCTAAAACTACTAAAACTGAGATAGGGATTGATCAATCTAAAAATCCATGTAAATACACTTTATCAGGAGATAATTTAACAAAAGTAGAATTTGGAGGTTCAAGAGCAACTGAAATATGTCCTGAAAAGAGCTTTATAAAGCTAAGAGATGTTCCTAAATTAAACTATGTAGAAATAACTTCATATACAGAATTTGATCATTTTGATTATGAAAATAATCAAATTAATAATGTAAAAATACATGATACTCAAAAATATAGTGATAGAACTATTAATTTAAGAAATAATCCTATCAAAAATATTTGGTTTGATCATTCTAATATTTCAAATAAAATAACAAAATTATTTAAAGAATTAAGTTTAACTATAGGAGAAGGTGAAGAATTAAGTTTTCAACATTCCACATATGGAGTGAAAAAAACTTATGTTATAGTAGATAGTTCTAATAAAGAAGAATATACACCAGAAGAAGTAAATAATTTAATACCTAAACATTTAAATGATGTTAATGGAGTCTTTTTAGTAGGAAATTATAATCCAATATATATTACTTCTTATTATACAAAGTATTCATTTTCTACTTTAGGTATGAAGACATTAAAAGTATTAGAATTAGATTCTAATGATAATAAATATAAAGTTAGTGGAATTATAAAAGTAGAAGTTTTAAAGACATCTATGGCTTCTAAATTTGTTCCTCAATATATACCTAGTTATATTAAAAAATTTGTTTATGAAACTGAAGAAAGAGATTTATGCATAGGAAGATCAGTTGCTGATCTTCCAATTATTAACAAAGATGATATAGTTTCAGTAGAAGAATGTGTTAAACCTAAAAAAGGATTACAAACTGATGGTTATAGAAAAGTTACATTTAAAGATAAAAGTGTAAAATATCTTCCATTAGAATATTATGGGTATAAATATGTAACTAAAAAAATTGATTGTAAAGATTTATATTCTAAGAATGAATCTTATATTTATGGAAATAATAATAAAGTATTTTTAAGAAAGTATAAGAAAATATATCAAAGCGAATGTATACATAATAATGAAGATTATACATGTACAGCAATGTATGAAGATAATTGTGATAATTATAAGTTAGAAAATACTTTATTAGATAGTAAAAACTATCAAAAGATTATTATGAAAGTAGAAGAAATTGTTCCTTGGGGACATAGTAAAGTAGAAGATAAATTAAAAGAAAATGCAAGTGCAACACCATCAGGAATATTTAATATTCATAATTTTGAACCTGGTAAAACAGTTATGGATAGTGATGACTATTTATATAATGAAACAACTCAAACGGTTACAAAAAATTTAGATTGGAAAAAAGATGAAGATAAAAGAGTTATTTCATATGTTAGTTATGAAGATGAAACAAGAACTAAAGAAAAAGATAGATTTGTTGTAACAACTATTTTAAGAGATACAGATAATGATGGAATACCAGATGAAATAGATGAAGATGATGATAATGATGGAATAAGTGATGTTCAAGAAATAAAAGATGGAACAGATCCAAAAGATAAAAATAGTTATAAAGTAAAGATTTGCTATAAAATAACTGGATAGCAAATCTTTTTTTGATTTTTAATTTTTAAGGTATATAATGAAATTGTAGAAAGAATTAGGATTGGAGAAAAAGATTTATGGAAAAGAAAAATAATATAGTTAAAATACTTATATTTACAGGAATAGGTTTAGTAGCACTTTTAGGAATAACTTTTTTAATGTCTAAAGTGTTATTTAAAACTAATAGTAGTGGTATAAATAATAGTAATGCGTTTTTTGTAAGAAATTCAAAAATTAGTAAATATGCTATTTATAAAAAAGATGGAAGTAAAATAACAGATTTTATATATAAAAATACAAGTAATTTTATAAACGGATATGCAGTAGTTACTTATTCTGATAATAAAAAAGCTATAGTAGATGAAAATGGAAGAGAAGTAATAAGAAAAGGTGAATATGACTACATTTTCTATAGTGGAGGAAATTACTTACTTGTATCAACAAACAAACAAGTTAGTAAGTTATTGAATTATAAATTAAATGTTATTAAAGAAAATAAAGATTTATCTATGCTTACAATAAATACTAAAAAATTCTCTGTTGTAACTGATAAAAAGAAAATTTATGTATATTCTTTTACTGGAAAATTAATGTATCAAATAGAATATAGAGGATATACAACTTCTTCAAATATTTATTCAATTGAAAGTAGTGTAGATGAAATAGCATCTTTCTATTATGATAAGAAAAATTATGTATTTGATACAAAACAAGAAAAATTTGTTATATCAGTAAATACTGATACTAAATATGGTGCTTCTCTTACAGATGTTAAAAATCGTAATTCATATGTAGTTTATGGAGATAAAGACTATATAGTTGTAAATAATAAAGTAGTAGCAGAAAAAGAAAAAGGATCTATTAGAGTAGAAAAATACAATATATTTTATAATGGTAAAGTTATATTAAAGAAAAATGGAGATCTTGGTATAGAATTCGATAAAGATTCTAAAATTACATATAATAGTGTAGATAGTTATTTAAAAGAAATAAAAGATACTAAAAAAATAGAAGTATATCAAGATGGTAAATTAATAACAACAATAGATGGAATATTAACTAGATCAGGAATTTCTAGTGGATATTCTTCAGATCCATATTATGTAATAAGAAATAAAGATAAATATTTATTAGTTGATAAAAGTGGTAAAATTTTAATGTCTCATGACTTTATATTAGATGTAAATATAAAAGTTAATTCTATTAAAGTAAAAGATGGTAAACAATATTATTATGTAGATTTAAATAATAAAGAACTTAGTCCTAAATCAGATGAAGATAATATGGTTAGATTAGGAGAAAAATACTACTATAAAAAAGATAATAAACTTATTGAATGTAAAACAGAAAAAGAACTAGATTATAAGTATTATATACAAAATTCTTTTATTAAAGGTACTGATGCTGACATATATATAATATTACGTAATAAAGAAGCTACTAAATATGCTTTATTTAATACAAAAACAGCTAAGATAGTAGGAGAATATACAAAATTTGTTTCTTTATATAAAGATTATTATATAGTAGGAGGTAAATATTACTCTTATATTAATAACAAAGTTTTTTATGACGATAATAATAAATAATATAAAAGATTACTATACATTATGTATAGTAATTTTTTTATGATATTTGACAAAATGAGAAGTTCTAATATAAAATATATATCACTTGGAAAAGAGGTAATAATGACAAATATATTTACGAGTGATCAAGCTATTAAAGCAGCAGAAGGTGATCCCTCCGTTATTTTTGAACTAATTAGAGCTGATAATGATGAGTTATTAAATCATATGTTAGAAGAAGATTTAATAGATGTTAATCTTGTAGCTAGCAATAAAGATAGTTTAGCAATTAAACTACTAAAATCTTTTAAATATGATTTGGTTTTAAAAGTAATAAAGAATAAAAATTGGGATATTAATTATCAAAATGAAGATAAAGAAAGTTTTGGACATATACTTGCTAAAATAAATAATGTAGCAGTAGTACCATTATTTAAAGAATTAAAGAAAAATAAGTATTTTGATATTAATTTACGTAACAAAGATAATAAAACTATTTTTGATATTAGTGTAGAAAATCATAATTCTTATATATCTACTAAGATTATTGAAGATGAAAGATTTAACAATATTGATATATTTGAATTTTTAAAATTCTACGAAACTTATATGAATACTAATGAATATGGAAAATATTCTAAAATCAATATGATAGATAGTATTTTAACAATGGATGGAAGATATGTTAGTACAAGAATGCAAGAGTTACTTAATCATTTGAAAGACAATGTTAAAAATATTAAAAAAGATATTGAAAAAGATGACTATAATTTATTGAAATCTATTATTAAAGAATGTGTATACCAATATATTTAAAAATTCTAGTCAATAATGAAAAATTATGGTAAAATATGAGAAGAACAAGTGGGAATTAAAAATCCCACTTGCTTTATTTGGAGGAGAAATGAAGGATAAAGTTATTAAAGCTTTAGGGGATAAGTTAGATAAATATAAAGTATTTATTGATGATGTATTTGAAGAAATGGAAGGTAATAATCATTATCTTAGAGTAGTAGTAGATGCAGATTTTGTTATTGATTCTGACTTAATATACGAAGTAAGTTCAGTTATAGATAAAGTATTAGATGAATTAGATTTAATAGAAGATTCATATATTTTAGATATATATACAAAAGAAAAAGGTGAAGTAAATGAATAGTAAAGAATTTTTAAAAGCAGTTGAAATATTAACAAAAGAAAAAGGATTAGATAAAGAAGTTATATTTGATGCTATGGAATTAGCACTTACTAGTGCTTATAAGAAAAATTTTCATTCTTTAAATAATGTTAAAGTTTTTATAGATAAAGTAAAAGGTGATATTAAAATATATTCTTTTATTACAGTAGTAGAAGATGAAAAGAAAGATAGTGAAGAATTTAATCCTGAAACTGAAATAACTTTAACTGAAGCTAGAAAGATAGATAAGTTAAAAGAAGTAGGAGATACTTTTGATACTGAAGTAACACCAAAAGACTTTGGAAGAATAGCTACTGCTACTGCTAAACAAGTAGTACTTCAAAAAATTAAAGAAGCAGAAAGAAGTTCTATTTTAAAAGATTTTGAAGATAAAGAAGGAGAAATGCTTTTAGGAACAGTAGAACTTGAAGATAGTGATAATTACTATATAGATTTTGGTAGAATAAAAGGTTTACTTCCTAAAAATGAATGTATACCTAAAGAAGTTATTAAAATAGGTCAAAAATTAAAAGTATATGTTACTAAAATAATAAGTGATAAATCTTTAACTATTTTATTATCAAGAAGACATTATAATTTTGTAAAAAGACTTTTTGAAATGGAAATACCAGAAATAATGGATGGTACAGTTTTAATTCATGCAGTAGCAAGAGAGGCTGGTGTAAGAAGTAAAGTATCAGTTGAATCTACAAAAGCTAACATAGATCCAATCGGAGCATGTGTAGGAGAAAAAGGAATTAGAATTTCTAATATAATAAAAGAACTTCATGGTGAAAAAATAGATATAATTCCATATGATAAAAATATAGAAAGATATATATCTAATGCATTATTACCTGCAGAAAATTTATCAGTTATAGTAGAAGATGATAATAAAAATGAAGCCATTATATTTGCAAATGATGATAATTATTCTTTAGCAATAGGTAAAAAAGGTATTAATATAAAACTAGCTGCAAGACTTACTAAGTTTAGATTAGATATTAAGACTCAAAAAGAAGCAGAAGAAATGGGAATAAATTTTAAAAATGAAGAATAAAAAAATACCACTTAGAACTTGTATTGTTACAAAAGAAGTTTTACCTAAACAAGAGTTATTTAGAATAGTTATAAATAAAGAAAAAGAAGTTAGTATAGATTTAACAGGTAAACAAAATGGTAGAGGTGTATATCTAAAAAAAGATATATCAGTAATAAATAAAGCAAAAGATTTAAAATTATTAGATAAAAAATTAGAAGTAAAAATAGAAGAAAAATTATATGAAGATTTAATTAACCTAATGAAATAAGAAAGGTAGGTGATTAACATGATGAGTATTTTAGAATATTCAATAGATGTGAATTTAGATGTAGAAAAGATATTAGCTTTGTGTGATAGTTTAGGAATAGATTATATAGATGAAAATTCTACATTATCAGATGAAGATATTACAATGTTAGATAATAACTTATCAGAAATTGAAAATTTAGATGAAGAAGAAAGTTTTGATTCAGAAGATGAAATAGAAGATGAAGAGGAAGAAGAACAATTAGTTGAAAAGTTTGGGTCTAGAAAGAAAATAGAAAAAATAAAAACTAAGATATCAACAAGAGATGATAATAAAGCTAATTTTCAATCTGAAAAGAAAAATTTATATAAACATAAGAAAAAGTTAAAATCTAATGTTATTGGAGAAGATGATAATTTTGTAGTATATAAAGAGGGTATGACAGTAATGGATATTGCAACATCTATGAAAGTAAATCCAGCTGAACTTATTAAAAAACTTATATCTCTTGGTATTATGGCTAATATGAATGCTTCTCTTACTTATGAAGTAGCAGAAATTCTAGTAGCAGATTATGATAAAACTCTAAAGAAAATAGAAGATACAGATATATCTAAATTTGATGAAGATTTTGAAATTGCTGATAAAGAAGAAGATTTAGTTGAAAGAGCACCAGTTATTACAATAATGGGTCATGTTGATCATGGTAAAACTTCATTACTTGATGCAATTAGAGAAAGTAATATTGTTAGTGGAGAAGCTGGTGGTATTACTCAAGCAATATCTTCATATCAAATAAAATATAAAAATAAGCCAATTACATTTATAGATACACCTGGACATGCTGCATTTACAGAAATGAGAGCAAGAGGTGCAAAAGTAACAGATATAATAATTGTTATAGTAGCAGCAGATGATGGTGTTAAACCACAAACTGAAGAAGCAATAGATCATGCTAAGGCAGCAGGAGTTCCTATTATAGTTGCGATTAATAAAATAGATAAACCTGATGCTAACAAAGAAAAAACTCTTGAAGAAGTAGCAAGAGCAGGTCTTCAACCAGAAATTTGGGGAGGAGATGTAATAGTTAATTATATTTCTGCTAAGACTAAAGAAGGAATAAATGAATTACTTGATAATATTTTACTTATTAGTGAAATGCAAGGATATAAAGCTAATCCTAATAGATATGCTATAGGTACAGTTATAGAAGCATATAAAGATGTAAAAACTGGTGTCGTAGCTAGTGTTTTAGTACAAAATGGAACACTTAGAATTGGAGATCCAATTTGTTGTGGAACTATTTTTGGAAAAATAAGAAACATGAAAAATGATTTAGGAGAATCTATAACAGAAGCATTACCATCAACACCAGTAGAAATTATAGGTTTATCTGAAGTTCCAGATGCTGGAGATAAATTTATGGCATTTGAAACAGAAAAACAAGCTAAAGAAGTATCAGATAAGAGAATCGCAAGAATTAAGTCTGATGATTTAGGTAAAACTAATATGAGTTTAGATGAGTTATTCTCTGCTATTAAAAAAGGAGAAAAGAGTTTAAATGTTATATTAAAAACAGATACTAAAGGTTCTTTAGAAGCTATAAAACAAAGCTTATCTAAAATTAATATTGAAGGTGTAGAAATAAAAATAGTAAGAGGTAGTGTTGGAGCTATATCAGAAAGTGACATAGTACTTGCTAAAGCTAGTGAAGCAATAGTTATAGGATTTAATGTAAGACCTAGTAGTAATGTAGTAGAAATAGCCAAAACAAAAGATGTCCAAATAAAACTATACGATATTATCTATAAACTTATAGAAGATTTAGAGAAATCTATTTTAGGAAGTTTAGATCCAGAATATGAAGAAATAGTTATAGGATCTGCTGAAATTAAGACAGTGTTTAAATTTTCTAAAGTTGGAAATATAGCTGGATGTAGAGTAATAGATGGAATTATAAGAAATTCATCTAACTGTCGACTTATAAGAGATGGAGTAGTAATTTATACTGGTAAGATTAAGACTTTACAAAAAGAAAAAGACCAAGTTAAAGAAGTAGCAAAAGGCTTTGAATGTGGTATTACTTTAGAAAATTATCAAGATATAAAAGAAAACGATATAATAGAAGCTTATGAATTAAAGGAAATTAAAAAAATATGAGTATAAGTGTAAATAGAATAGAAAGTACTTTTAAAAAAGAATTATCTTATATACTTGAAAATGCTAAAAATGATCATTTAAAAGCTATGACTATAACAGATATTGATTTAACTAGTCAAAAAGAATATGCAAGAGTTTATTTTATGACACATAAGAATGTAGAAAAGACTTTAAAAGAAGTAAAAAGATCTATGGCATATATAAATAAAGTACTTAGTTCAAAATTAAGTTTAAAAAGATTACCTAAAATAGAATTTATTTTAGATAATTCATACGAATATGGAAAAGAAATAGAAGAGAAACTAAAAAATATTTAGTTTCTTTTTTTTATAAAAAATGCTACTATATTATATAGAATAAGGAGTAATAGATGAAGAAAAAATTATTTTTATTGTGTATTTTATTATTAATACCATTTATTACTTTTGCTGATGAAGAAAAAGAAAAGAAAGATCATACTTTAACTAATAAAAATTTAATAGTTGAATGTATTTATAGTGATGGAGGATTATATTCTTATGAATATAATGAAGCAGAAGATAAGTTTGTAACTAATAGACAAGAATTTTTAGGAACAGGTAAAAAAGTTGTACCATCTAATATAGTTTTTTTATCAGAACTTACATCTAACAATGAAACACTCACAGTAGTAGATAAAGATTTAACATGTAAAAGATATATTTATACTGGTGTATCTAAAAAAGAAGATGAAGAAGCTAGTAAAAAAAATGTTCAAAATATTTATATGTTTATTAAAGGTAGTAATTCTGGAGAAGATCCTATAAGAATAAATGAAGCAAATATTGATAGTTATACTGGTAAATGGTATACAATAGGTCTTCCATTAGCAAAGACAGAGATTAGAAAAGCTTTAGAAACAGCTATTATAGAACAAAAAAAGCATGAATTAGTAAATCAAAGATATAGATTATTATCTTCTGATACTGTAACACCTAGAAAGATATGTTATTTTGAATCTTCAACTAAAACAGATAATATTTCCACTAAAAAAGATATAATAAGTGCTCATATATATGACAATTATACTTTAATTAAAACAGCAGATGATTATTATAATTTACTTACTAAAGAAGAAAGTAAAACTATTGATAATCTTTGTAAAGAATCAAAAGATGGAAAGATATATTTAAATGATTCAGTAGTATCTGCTACTGGAGATTCTAGTGGTGGTGCTAAAATAACTGCTAAAATTTATGATAATAAAAGACAAACACATTTAACAATTTCCGAAAAACAAAGTAAGGTTAACTTTTTAGAGTATAGAAAAGTATCTGAAAATAATATGCAAGAAAAAGAAAGCGACGATAAACTTTGTGAATCTATTCCAAATGTTGCTAAAGTCTTAAGAACAATTATTAGTTTTGGAAGAATAGGAATAGGTGCAATAGTAATAATTCTTATTGCAGTTGAAATACTTCAATTTGTATCTAGTTTGTCACCAAAAGATCAACTTCCAATTACAATTAAAAAGATTAGAAATAGAATTATATTATTAATAGTTATTTTATTATTACCATTAATTACTAATCTTATTGTTAGTTTATTAAAGAGTGCAAACACTATAGAAACATCAACTATACAAGTTATAGATTGTTTATTTAAATAGGAGAAAACATGCCAATATTAGATATATTAAAAACAATTGATATTGCAGAACTTGCCGTACAAATAATTGGTTTATTAGCAAGTAGATGGTTTATGCTAAATGGTATTATTTATATAATAAGATCACTTAGTTATTTTGTTGACTCTCAATTTGTAAATTTAATCGGTATGATTTATAAATATTTTAATTTACTTTTAAAAGGTGAGATGTTTAATGAACAAATAGTATCTCAGTTGTTATCTAGTATATATGTATTTATTGGTCTTATTATATTTTTTAGATTAGCAACAGTACTTATAAAATATTTAGTTAATCCTGAAACTATAGAAAGTTCAAGTGATAGTAAAAGTGGTTTATTTTCAGGACTTGTAAAAAGAATTGTAATAGGTAGTATTATGATTGCTTTGATACCATTTATATTTTCTACTATGAATAAACTTCAAGTAGCTATAATAGAAGATAATGTTGTACAAAATATTTTTATTCAAAATGAAGCATTTAAAGCTTTTAATAAAAGACATGCTCAAAATGGAGGACAATATTTAGCAAATTATGTATTAGCAGGTTTTATAAAACCTAATAATAATAGTTCTTCTGCAGTTAAGATGAGTTATGAGTCAATGAAAAAATCTGCTAATCCTGATTTAATAAATATAAATGATGGAGTAGTACCAGGAGTTATTGTTAAATATAGTTATACTTATTATTTTATAGTGTCTACATTCGTTCTTTTTTATATTTTTAAAATAATGATAGGATATGCTATAGATATTATTACGAGATTCTTTAAAACTCTTTTATATCAACTTATGGCACCTATTGCTATAGTTGAATATATGATTAGTGGAAATGTTGGAATCTTTGAAAAATGGAAAACTAGTGTAATAGCTAATTATCTATCTTTATTTGTTAGAATGTTATCTATTTGGTTTACAATATTTATCTTATCTCTTATGACAGCAGATGGTTTACCAAATGGTAATTTACTTAAGACAGATGACGATTTATTAAGGGCAATAATAATTATAGCTTTAATAGCATTTATGAAAGATTTACCTAATTATGTTGGTCAAATAATTGGCTTTGATTTAAAACAAGAAAGTTCTGCTATGGGAATAGTTAGTGGAGCAGCTAAGGCAGTTGTTGGAGCAGCTGGAGCAGGTCTTATGGCTGGAAGTGGAATTATTGGAAGTTCTTTAAATAAGTTAGGTGGAGCTTTAAATAGAAATATTGGTAATAAGTTAACTGGAGCTAGAGAAGCTAGTAGAAATGCTCTTAATAGAGGAAGAGAAATGGGACTTAGTGGTGACCAATTAAGGCAAGCTAGTAGAAATGCTGTAAGAGATTATGCTAATAACCAAGTAGCAGAAAGAAGAAGTAGAGGTAATGCTTTACAAAGAATGAGAAATACTGCAGCAGAAGGAATTAGAAATAATGCAATGAGTGATGTTAGAGATTCTGTTAGTGGACTTACAAGTATTGCAGATCATATATCAGGACTTCATGAAATTGGAGCTCCAGCAGCTGCACAAAACTTATTTAATAAAATGTTTCCAGAAAATAGAAATCAAGGTGGAGCTCAAAATAATCAACAACAAAATCAAAATAATCAACAACAAAATCCAATAATACCAAGACCTAATAGAGGAAGACATTTTGACTTACTTAATGAAAGTAATTTAGATAATATAAATGCCACAGGTAATAATCTTACTAGAGATGAATCTATTAATAATATGACTGATTTCTTGTTTAGAGCAGATAATAATCAAGATTATAGTGATTACCTTCAAGATGTACAAAATGATAATAATCTTACATCTGGTGTAAGTGCTGAAGATAGAAATATAGTTCTAACAAGAGCAGGAATAAATGATCCTAATTCTAATATTGTTAGAAATTCTCATACATTAGAAGAAATAGCTAGAAATATATCTAGTCATTCAAATGGAACAATAAGCTATGAACAAGCATATGAAACAACTAGAACATATATTGAAGGAGCAGGTATTCAAGCACAAAGTAGATATACTGTAACCGAAAGTAATGGAACATCACATACTGTTGATATACCATGTGTTGATCAAAATGGTAATTTCTTAAGAACAGGAGAATATACTTTATCAGATAATAATATAGCAGATATTACTAATGATATTAAAAATAACTATTGGGGAGAAACAGCAAGAGATTACTTTGATACTAATTTACAAGAAAATAATGGAGTAGTATCTAGAAAATAGATACTTCTTTTTTATTATTAGTTACTTAAATGATTACATGCAAATTAAAAAAATAAATAAAATAAATTACATTTCTTCTTAAATTACAAATTTTTGATTATTTTTTGCAAATATAAATAAAATGTAGTATAATAGCAATCGTTTGTTTGGGGGGAATTTATATGAAATTAAAAACAAGTGCTAAGTTATATGTTTATATGATATTTGCTTGGTTAGTTTTGCTTGCATTATCGTTTAAAGATTTTTATTACTCTTTTAGAGGAGTTGGTAATAATTATGTATTATTTATTCTTTTAGTTATGAATACATTATTTATATGCTATTTTTGGTTAAATGGTATGAAAGAAATATTTTATGTATTCTTTTATTGGAAAAATAAGAATAAAATTATAAAGATACCTAGAAAGAAAATAACAGATAATCCAAAAGTTATACTACTATATTGTACATGTAATGATTTTAATGCTGATAGTTTAGCTAAATCTATGAAACAAAAATATTCTAATTTTGAAACTTATATATTAGATGATTCTAAAGATAAAGAATATATTAAGACAGTAAATGCTTTTGCAAAAGAAAATAATGTGAAAGTTATAAGAAGGAAAGATAGAATAGGTTTTAAAGCAGGTAATATTAATCATTTCTTAAAAGGAAAAGAAGATTATGATTATTTTGTAATATTAGATAGTGATGAAGTAATACCAAAAGATTTTATTACAAAAGCTCTTAAATATTTTTATTCATATAAGAATATTGGAATATTACAAGCTAATCATATATCTTCAAGAAATGTTAACTTTTTTATGAAAGTTTTTTCTAGAGGAGTTGATTCTCATTGGCCAACATATCAATCAGTTAAACATAATTATGGATTTTTATCATTACTTGGTCATGGTGCTATGGTAAGTAAAAATTGTTATAAAGATACTGGAGGTTTTCCTCATGTAGTAGCAGAAGATTTATGTTTTTCAATAGAAGCTAGGATGAAAGGCTATACTACAGCTTTTGCACCTAATATTGTTTGTGAAGAAGAATATCCAGTTGATTATCTAGCATTCAAGAAAAGACATTTAAAATGGACTCAAGGAAATATGGAATTTATTAAAACATATACTAAGAGAATTATGACATCTAGTTTAAAATGGTTTGAAAAATTAGATATTATATTATTTACTTATAGTTTACCTTTAACAGCATTCTTTGGTATTTATATTATACTTAACTTAATTGTATTTCCATTACTTGGCTATTCTTTAGGATATTCACCATTATTATTAATACCTACTGTAGTATTTTTAATAGCACCTATGGTAAATGATATTATTTATTATTCAAAACAAAAGATAGGAGCACTGTTCTTACTAGCATATTCATTACTTACATTTGTTTTATATGGTTCAATGTTTTATATTAGTTTAGAAACATCATTTAAATCTATCTTAGGTAAAAAGGCATATTTTCATGTAACACCTAAAACAAGTAAAAGTATTACTTTAAAAGAAGCATTTAAAGTTAATTTAAAAGAATTTATTTTTGGAGTAATATTAACTTTGATAGCAATTTTATTAACTAAAAATTTCTATGCAGTAATTTTGCTTGTTATACCAGTAGTATTAGCACCAATATTAATTTTAATGAGTAATATTAATATAATATTTATGAAAAATATACAAAGTAAAGAATAAAATATAAAAAGCTATTGTTTTTACAATAGCTTTTTAGTTTAGATTAAAATAAAAAAATATCTCTTTTCTTGAGATATTAAATTAATCCTAACTTTCTAAAAGTTCTTAATTCTTTTGCACTAATTCTTATTTTAGTTCCATTAATTTTTACAACTTGAAGGTTTAATCCTTGTTTTTTTCTAGTTGCATTTAAAGCATGAGATCTTAAATTTTTAAAGTTAGGTTTTCTGCTTGTTACATTAATTGCCATGATGCCTCCTTGTTTAATTAATTACTTTAAGATTTTAACATATTGCTTTAATCTAGTCAATATACTTACTTTAGCTATACATAAATTTAATAAAAAGTAATCTAATAGAATTTAATAAGAAATTAATTTATAATAGTTATTAAAGAGGGAATATGTATACACCTATATATTTAAAAACAAATTATTCATTTTTAGAAAGTACTATTAGAATTGAAAAACTAATAGATTTTGCAGTTGATAAAAAATTTAAGTATGTATGTATTACTAATATAAATATGATAGCTGTTATGGAGTTTTATCATTTAGCTAAAAAACATAATTTATTACCAGTAGTAGGTTTAGAAATAACTTTATCTGCTTTAAAAGTCTTAGTATTTGGTAACTATTATTCGCTTATTAAACTTGCGACTTTATCTAGTGAAAAAGAACTGGATATAGATGATTTATCTGATGATTTAACTTATGTTTTACCATATGATTCTAAATCTCTAATAGATGTATTAAAAAATAAAAATATTTATTTAGGATATAAAAATGAAAAGGAAGAAATAGAACTTAGCTTATTATCTGAAAATATTATTTTTTTACCTAAACATACTTCTTTAACTAAAAAAGATGCAGAGAACTTTAAATATTTATCTATGCTTAAAGGAGAAAAAATAGATAAAGAAGAAATAAATAATTATTATATAGAAAATATAGATAAACAAGAAGAAACAGATAGATTCTTATCTAATTTTGTTTTAGAAATAAAAAAAGAAGAAGATGTATTACCAATATATGATAAAGATAAAGATGCAGAAAAAACTTTAATAGAACTATCTATTAAAGGTCTTTGTTTAAGACTTAATAAAGATTATAAAGATATAGATATTAGTTATAAAGAACGTTTAAAAAAAGAATTAGATACAATAAATACTATGAATTTTGCTAATTATTTTTTAGTAGTTAGTGATTTTATTAGATATGCAAAAAGAAAAAAAATACTAGTGTCTCCAGGAAGAGGTTCAGTAGTAGGTAGTTTAGTAGCATATACAATTGGTATAACAGATATAGATCCTTTAAAATATAATTTATATTTTGAAAGATTTTTAAATGCTTCTAGGATTACTATGCCAGATATTGATACTGACTTTCCTGATATTTATAGAGAAGATGTAATAGATTATGTTAAAGAAAAATATGGAAAAGAAAATGTATGTGGAGTAGTGACAGTATCTACTATGCAAACTAAACAACTAGTTAGAGAAATATCAAAACTTTTTTCTGTTGAAAATAAAATAGTAGAAAGAATATTAAAATTAGTGGATTCTAAAACATCTTTAAAAGAAGCAGTGGATAAAAGTTTAACTTTAAAAGAAATATTTAATTCTAATTTAGAACTTAGAAAAATATATGATTTATGTATATTTTTTGATTCATTTCCACATCATACATCTATTCATGCATCAGCAATAATAATTTCTAATAAAAATTTAAAAACTATAATACCTTTAATAAAAAGTAATGATTTATATTTAACTTCGTATACTATGAATTATTTAGAAGAATTAGGACTATTAAAAATGGATTTTTTAGGTATTAAGAATTTAACAACTATTATGAATATTATTAATGATATTAAAAAGAATACAAACGAAGAAATAGACTTTAATAAGATAGATTTAAATGATAAAAAGACATTAGAATTATTTAGAAATGCTAATACTAAAGGTATATTTCAATTCGATAGTATTGGTATGAGAAGATTTTTATATAATTTAAAAGTAGATAATTTTTCGGATATTTATGCTGCAATAGCTCTTTATAGACCAGGTCCTCAAGAAAATATTCCTAGTTATATAAGAAGGAAAGAAGGTAAAGAAAAAGTTGAATATTTAGATAAGTCTTTAGAACCTATCTTATCTTCAACTTATGGAATTTTAATATATCAAGAACAACTTATGGAAATAGCTCATATTTATGCAGGTTTTACTTTAAAAGAAGCAGATTCTTTTAGAAAAGCAGTATCTAAAAAGAATTTAAGTGATTTAAAAGAACTAGAAGAAAAATTTATAAGTTCATCTTTAAAATTAAATAGGGATATTAATGTTACTAAAAAAATTTTTAATTTAATATTAAAATTTGCTAATTATGGTTTTAATAAATCACATTCTGTAGCTTATTCTGTAGTAGCATTTAAACAAGCTTATTTTAAAGCACATTATAAAGAATATTTTTATAAAGAAATATTACTTAATGAATTAAATGATAAGGAAAAAACAGAAGAATATATTAATGAAGCGAAAGTACTAGGAATAGAAGTTAAAGGACCTAATATATTAAAATCAACTTTAGAATATTCTTTAGAAGAAAATAAATTATATTATCCACTTATTGGTATTAAAGGAATAGGTTTAATCTTAGCAGAAAAGATAAATAATATTACTAAATCTCTTGATATATATGATATGTTTGTAAAATTATATGAAATAGGTATAAGAGAAAATATTTTTGAAATATTAATAAAGTCAGGAGCATTTGATTCTTATAATATAAATAGAAAAAGTTTAATGGAAAGTTTATCATCTCTTATTAATTATGCTGAATTAAAACTTAATTATTTTTCAGAAGATATTAAACCTGTAATAGTTAGTTATAAAGATTATACTGAATTAGAAAAACTAGAAATGGAAAAAGATCTTCTAGGATTTTATTTATCTAGTTATCCTACATCTATATATAAAAAAGATGGTTTCATTGAAGTTAAAGATTTAAATAAATATATAAATAAAGAAGTTACAATAGTACTTTATATTAATAGAGTAAAAGAAATAATAACTAAAAATGGTGAAAAAATGGCATTTGTCGATGCTAGTGATAAAGATAAAGTTTCTTTAACTATTTTTCCAAAGACATATAAAGATATAGAGATAAATAAAAAAGATATTGTTGAAGTTAAAGGACATGTAGTTATTAGAAATGCTGAAAGACAAATAGTAGTTAAAACTATAAAAAAAATAACAAGTATTTAAACTATATTGTAAATTGTGTTAGAATATTAAACGTAAAGGAGAAAAGATGGAACTAGTTTTTAAAACTAATGATTATTTATTAGCATGGTATTTACTTTTTAAACCATCTACTGATACAGAGTTTCAAAAAATTAAATTAAAACTTTGGAAAAATTATACTGAAGAATATAAAAAAATTGAAAAAGACAATGTTAAAATAATGCAAGATACAGATAATTTTATACCTAATAATGATTTAATATATGATAAAATATTTGAGACAGATTACTTTAAAAAATATAAGACAAAAACAGATAAAAATATGTTTATGTTAAGAGAAGCTTATGATATTAATAAAAAAGTTATAGATAAAGAATTAAAAGATATTTTAAAACATAAAATTAGAAATATTTATGAAGTAATAGTTATGTATCCAGAATTAAATATATCAGAATATGTTAAAAATAATCCCAAAAAAGTTATAGTATGGGGAAGAAAAGAAGATGAAGAAGATGCTTTAGGATCAGTGTTTAAAATATTATATACTGCATTAAAATATGAACTTAGTGATTTAAAAATATCTAGAGAAAATATTTTAAGTTCTATAATAGATATGATTATAACTAATGAATTACAATCAAGATTATTAAATAAATCTTGTTATGAAGAAGGTTTTAAAAAACTATTAGAAATAAAACATACTTTATATCCTTATTTTCTTATGTATTTAGGTATTATAGAAAAAGAAGAACTTCTTAAAAGAAGTAAGTATGATAATATAAAATTTGATGTAAAAGTTATAGAAAATGGATTAGCAAAAATTGATATAAAAGAATTTATTACATTTTGTGATGAAAATTATCAATATTTAATTCATTAATATGGAGGAAAGATGTTAGATAATAAAAAAATATTTGAAGTTTTAAATATAACTGATGATAAGTATGTAAATTCTATAGAATTTACTAAAATAAAACATAAAACTAAAGATAAGATTTTATTAGTTTATATAACATCAAAAATAAGATTAGATTTAGATTTTTTTCATAAATTAAAAGAAGGATTTAAATCTCTTTTTTTAGTTAATGAAGTAGAAATATTTTTAGAAGTAGATGAATATAAAGATGATTACTTTAAAGATTATTACGAAGAGTTAATAGAAGATTATAAAGATTTATCTATTTATAGATATTTAAGTAGTATTTATAAGAAAGATGGAGTTTATAAAATAGATGTAATAAATGATGCTGAGAAAGAAAAAATTCAAGATGTAGTTGATAATATAAGTGAAGATTTGAAAAAATTAGGTTACTTATATGATATAGATGTTTATATTAATGAAGAAAAAAATAAACTTCTTGATATTGAACTAGAAAAAGAAAAACAAGCAAGTTTAAATAATGTTAGTTTTAGTGACAATAAACCTAGTTATACACCAACTTCACCTATAGTTAGAACTAATTTAAGAGAAATGAAAAATGATTATGAAATAACAGCATTAAATAATTTAGTAGTAGATCCATCTAAAGATAATATTTATTGTGTAAGAGGAATTATCTTTGAAGTTGAATTTCGTGAAACTAAAAAAGAAAACGATATTTATATAGTTAAGATAAATGATGGTACTAATTCTTTGGTTATTAAGACTTTTGTTAAGAAAACTGATAGTGAAATGCAAAGTTTTTTAGGAAAATTATTAAAATTTGGTAATAATATTTGTGTAAGAGGAGTATTATCACATGATCAATACGATAATGGTGAACTTAGTTTAATGTTTAGAGAAATAAAACAAATAGAAATAGTAAAAGAAGAAATAAAAGAAAAAAGAAAATCTAGAGTAGAGCTTCATGCTCATTCTAAATTATCAGTTCTTGATTCTTCAATCGATCCAAAAGATTTAGTTAAACATGCTTATAAGCTTGGACATAGAGGAGTAGCTATAACAGATCATGATGGAGTTTTAGCATTTCCAGAAGTTTTTAAAGAAGTTAAATCTATTAATAAAACATTATCTGAAGAAGAAAAATTTAAAGCTTTATATGGTACAGAATTAGTACTTGTCGATGATTTTGTAGAAATAGTTATTAATCCTAAAAGAAATGTATTAGATCAAGAATATGTAGTATTTGATACAGAAACAACAGGACTTGAAGCTAAAGATAAAAATCAAATGATAGAAATAGGTGCTGTTAAGATTAAAAATGGAAAGATTATAGATAGATTTGATGAACTTATTGCTTGTCCTTATCCACTTGATGAAAAAATAATATCTTTAACTAATATCACAAATGAGATGTTAAAAGATAAAAGGAGTGAAGAGGAAGTAGTTAAATCTTTCTTAGAATTTACTTCATCTAGTATTTTAGTAGCGCATAATGCAAGATTTGATATGTCGTTTTTAAATTATGCTATAGAAAAGTATAATTTACCAACTATAAAAAATGATATTTTAGATACGCTTATTTTATCTAGATACTTAACACCAAATGAAAAATATCATAATTTATCCACTATAACTAAAAGATATCAAATAGATTTTAGTGAAGAAGGACATCATAGAGCAGATTATGATGCTGAAGCTACAGCTTTAGTACTTTTAAAGATGTTTGAAAAATTAGATGTTAAAACAATAGAAGAATTAAAAAAAATAAAAATAATAGATAAGACAATAGTATTTAATAATCATATTGAAATGTTAAATGATACTTTTGTAGTATTTGATACAGAAACAACTGGTCTTAATGCAGTTAATGATAAACTTATTGAAATAGGTGCTGTTAAAATTAAAAATGGTGTTATTATAGATAGATTTGACGAACTTATTAATCCAGGAATATCTATACCAGAAAAAATTACTGAAATAACTACTATTACCAATGAAATGGTTAAAGATAAAAGAAGTGAAAAAGAAGTAGTAAAAGATTTTATTGACTGGATTGAAGATTATCCAATGGTAGCACATAATGCTCACTTTGATGTTTCGTTTATTAGAAATAGTTTAGCTAATAATAATTATGGTAATTTAAATAATCCTGTAATTGATACCTTAGTTTTATCAAGATTCTTAGATAACGAAGAAAAAAGACATTCATTATCTGCAATAACTAAAAGATATGAAATAGAATTTAGTGAAGAAGGTCACCATAGAGCAGATTATGATGCTGAAGCTACAGCTTTAGTATTTCATAAAATGTTACAAAAAATAGCTCCAAGAGATATTTTAACTCTAGATGATTTACCGAATATTATTAATAAAGATGATATTCATAAATTTGGTAGAACTTATCATATAAATTTAATAGCACAAAATAGAGAAGGTTTAAAAAATTTATTTAAAATAGTATCTTATGCTAATACTAAATATTTTTATAAAGGAGAAGCTAGAATACTTAGAAGTGTTTTAGAAAAGTTAAGAGAAAATATTTTAATTTCTTCTGGTTGTTATCAATCAGAAATCTTTGTGGAGTCTAGATATGTGTCTGAAAATGAACTTGATACTATGATAGATTTCTATGACTTTGTTGAAGTTCAACCACCAGTATGTTATTCACAATTAATTGACTTAGGAGATTTTACATCTATAGAAGAAATAAAATCTAAAATAAAATATATTATTGAAAGAGTAAAATCTAGAGGAAAGATAATAGTTGCAACAGGAGATGTACATACTCTTAATAAAGAAGATGAAATATATAGAAAAATTTTAATAAATCAAAAAGTACCTGGTGGAGGAAGACATCCATTAAATAGAAATAATATTAAAAATATTCCAAATACTTATTTTAGAACTACAGAAGAAATGCTTGAAGAATTTAACTTTTTAGATGAATCATTAAGAGAAGAAATAGTAGTAGATAATACTTTAAAAATTTTAGATTTATGTGAAAATATTGAAGTAATTATTGATACTAAAGGAATACCATTTTCACCTAAAATAAAAGATAGTGATAAAGAAACTAGAAGAATAGTCTATGAAAAAGCTCATGAACTTTATGGAGAAGAACTTCCAGAATATGTCGAAAATAGAATAGAAGAAGAATTAAAAGGAATAATCGGTGGAGGATTTGATGTTATTTATTTAATAGCACAAAAACTTGTTAAAAAAAGTAATGATGATGGTTACATTGTAGGATCAAGAGGTTCTGTTGGATCTAGTTTTGTTGCAACTATGATGGGTATTACTGAAGTTAATCCTTTAAAAGCTCATTATTTATGTCCTAATTGTAAACATTCTATTTTTGAAATAGATGGTAAAAGTATATCAGAAACATATTCTTCAGGTTATGATTTACCAGAGAAAAAATGTCCAAAATGTGATAGCTTAATGAAAGGTGAAGGACAAGATATGCCTTTTGCTACTTTCTTAGGATTTAATGCAGATAAAGTTCCGGATATAGATTTAAATTTTTCAGGAGACTATCAATCTCATGCTCATGACTATACAAAAGTTTTATTTGGAGAAGATAAAGTATTTAGAGCTGGTACAGTTGGAACTGCAGCAGAAAAAACAGCATTTGGTTATGTGAAAGCTTACTTAGAAGAAAAAGGTATTACTAATTTTAGAAAAGCAGAAATAGAAAGAATTGCTAAGAAGTTAGTTGGTGTTAAAAGAACAACTGGACAACATCCAGGAGGAATAGTAGTAGTACCAGATTATATGGATATTTTTGATTTTACTCCATATCAATATCCTGCTAATGAAAAAGGTGAATGGTATACAACTCACTTTGATTATCATGCAATTGATGAGTGTCTATTAAAATTAGATATACTAGGACATGATGATCCTACAATGATAAAAATGTTAGAAGACTTATCTGGAATAGATATCAAAAATATTAATGTAGGAGATGAGAAAATACTTTCTTTATTTTCTGGAACAGAAGTAATGAATGTTACACCAGAACAAATTGGTTGTAAAATAGGTACTCTTGGTCTTCCAGAACTTGGAACTGATTTTGTAATTAATATGTTACTTGAAACAAAACCTAAAACCTTTTCTGAGCTTGTTAAAATATCAGGTTTATCTCATGGTACTGATGTATGGAATAATAATGCTCAAGATTTAGTAAAATCGGGAATAGAATTTAAAAATATTATTGGATGTCGTGATGATATAATGGTTAATCTTATCAGTTATGGTATAGAACCACTTAAATCTTTTAAAATAATGGAATTTGTTAGAAAAGGTAAACCATCTAAAGAAAAAGATCAGTGGTTAGAATATGCAGCTATTATGAAAGAACATAATGTACCAGAATGGTATATAGAATCATGTCATAAAATAAAATATATGTTTCCTAAAGCTCATGCTTGTGCTTATGTTTTAAGTGCACTTAGAATTGCATATTTTAAAGTTTATTATCCAATATATTACTATGCAGCATATTTTTCTATTAGAGAACATGATTTTGATGTATATGCTATGGTAAATGGATATGATAAGATAAATGAAACTATTTTAATGTTAGAAGAAAAAGGTTACGGAAGAAGTAATAAAGAAGATAGTGTTTTAGGTTGCTTAAGAGTTGTTAGAGAAGCAAGCAGTAGAGGTATCAAATTCTTAACTCCAAGAGTTAATGAAAGTGAAGCTAAAAAGTTTAAAGTAATAGATGATAAAACTTTATTATTACCATTTATTGCTATGGATGGACTTGGAGAAATAGTTGCAGAAAATATAGTTAAAGAAAGAAATATAAAAGAGTATACTAATATAGAAGAATTTGAAAAACGAGGTAAAATTTCAAGCACACTTATAAAAGAAATGAGACTTTTAAATATGTTTGATGGAATGGACGAATCTAGTCAACTAAGTCTATTTTAGGGAGAATAATGGATAATATAGTAGAAGAAGTAAGAAAGAAAACAGATATAGTAGATTTAATATCAGAATATATACCTTTAATTAAAAAAGGAAAAAATTATTTTGGAGTATGTCCTTTTCATGATGATTCTAATCCATCTATGTCGGTATCGCGAGAAAAACAAATATATAAATGTTTTTCTTGTGGAGCTAGTGGAAATATTTATAACTTCTTAATGGATTATGAACATATTGATTTTAAAGAAGCACTAAGTAAATTATCATCAAAATTAGGGATTAACATAGAAAATACTACTATTAAAGTAAATAATAAGTTTGATAAATTTTATGAAATATATGATTTAACAAGTAAACTATATCAAAATAATTTATTATCTGAAAAAGGCGGTAGTGCTAGAAATTATTTGAAGTCTAGAAATATAAGTCTTGAAGAAATAAAAAAATTTAATATAGGTTTATCTTTTTCTAATAATCAAGTAGTAAAACAATTAGAAAAAAAATATAATTTATTAGATTTAGAAGATGTTGGACTTATTTCTAATAATCATGATATTTTTCAAAATCGTATTATGTTTCCACTAATGAATTTAGAAAATAAGACAGTAGCATTTTCTGGAAGAATTTATGATACTAATAGTAAAGATTCTAAATATATAAATACTAAAGAAACTAATATCTTTAAAAAGGGGGAAATATTATATAATTATTATGCTTGTAAAGAAGATGTAAGAATTAAAAAATATTTAATTTTAGTAGAAGGTTTTATGGATGTTATAAGACTTTCTACAATAGGTATTAAAAATGTAGTAGCTACTATGGGAACTTCACTAACTATAAATCAAATAAAATTATTAAAAAGGTTGTCTAATAATATTTATTTATGTTTTGATGGAGATAATCCTGGAAAACTTGCAAATATAAATAATGGTGAAGAACTCATAAAACATGATATTAATATAAAAGTAATATCTTTGGATAATAATGATGATCCAGATTCATATGTTTTAAAAAATGGAAAAGAAAAATTTGAAACTTTAATAGAAGAAGCGAAAAGTTATCAAGAATATTATATGGAATATCAAAAAGATAATATTTCTACTACAGATATTAAAGAAGTAACAGAGTATATTAATAAAGTATTAGAAAAATTAAAATATAATAATAACGCTATAGAAAAAGAGTTAGTTTTGAAAAAACTTGCAAAAGATTTTGATATATCGTATAATACCCTAGAAAATCGCTTAAAAGATTATAGTTTAGAAAAAAATACTAATTTAGAAATAAAAAGCCCTAAAAAAGAAGAAAAAACAACTATTAATAAATATTATGTTGCTAGTAGAGATTTGATAATGGGAATGTTATACAATAACAAAATTATAGATATTTATAAAAACTATAATATTCAGATGATCAATAATAAGTTTGATGCGATTTTAAATGAAATATTATATAGATATGATGTTTATGGAAGTGTAGAAGTTGCTGAAATATTTGATGAGTTTATATCGAATGATGAAGAAAGAGAATTCTTTAAAACTTTAATTACTGATGAAGAAGTATATAGTGAGGATTACTATATTGATTGTATTAAAAGTATTAATGAATGTGTGACTAATCAAAAAATCAAATATTTGCAAAAGATGATTGAAGAAGAAAAAGATGTTAATAAGCAAATAGAATATCTAAATACTATGGGGATACTGAAAAATAATTTAGAGAAGGGGATTTAAGATGTCTAAAGAATTAAAAACTTTTAAAGAAAGAGAAGAATATTTAATAAAAAAAGGAAAAGAAGAGGGATTTATTACATATGAAGAAATAGCTAAGACTTTAAAAGGTTTAGATGTAGATTCTGATAATTTAGATGAACTATATAATAAGTTAATTGCTGATAATATAGAAGTTATTTCGGAAGAAGAAAGTGTAGATGCAACAGAAGCAGAATTATTTACTGAAGATTTAGAAAATAGTAAAGATGTAAAAATAAATGATTCAGTAAAAATGTATTTAAAAGAAATAGGTAAAATTAAACTTTTATCTGCAGATGAAGAATTTGAATATGCTAAAAGAGCAGTAGAAGGGGACGAAGAAGCTAAGAAAAAACTTAGTGAATCTAACTTAAGATTAGTTGTATCTATTGCTAAAAGATATTTAGGTAGAGGTTTAAGATTTTTAGACCTTATACAAGAAGGTAACATTGGATTAATGAAAGCAGTAGATAAGTTTGATCCAGATAAAGGGTTTAAATTTTCTACATATGCTACGTGGTGGATTAGACAGGCTATTACTAGAGCTATAGCAGATCAAGCAAGAACTATAAGAATACCAGTTCATATGGTTGAAACTATGAATAAATTAAAAAGAGAAGAAAGGCAATTACAACAAGAATTAAATAGAGAACCAACTGATGAAGAACTTGCTGAAAGAATGGGAATGCCAGTAGATAAAATAAGAGAAGTGCATAAGATAGGACAAGATCCAGTATCGCTTGAAACACCTATTGGTGAAGAAAATGATTCACATTTAGGAGACTTTATTAAAGATGAAAGCTCTATGTCTCCAGAAAAATATGCTATTAGTGAAATGTTGAAGAGTGAACTAAATGATGTATTAAAAACTCTTACTGAAAGAGAAGAAAAAGTATTAAGACTTAGATTTGGAATTGATGATGGTCAAAGCTTAACATTAGAAGAAGTAGGTAAGATATTTGGTGTTACTAGAGAAAGAATTAGACAAATAGAATCTAAAGCTTTAAGAAAATTAAAACATCCATCTCGTAGTAAAAAATTAAAAGATTTCTTAATAAATTAATAACAAGTATATACTTGTTATTTTTTTGTTATGGTATATCCTATAGATAGGAGGCGATTAAAATTAAAAAAACATTAATAATCTATGAATCTGTTCATCACAAAAATACCAAAAAAATTATAGATTATATTTCAGAACAATTACCAGTTAAAACTTTTAGATTAAGTTGTAAAGAAAAAATAGATTTAAAAGAGTTTGATTTATTAATTATAGCTTCTGGAATTTATTATAGTAGACTTCATAAATCTATATTTGAATGGTTAAAGAACGAAAATATTAAAAATAAAGAAATAGGAATATTTTATACATGTGGATTTAAATATATGAATTATTCTAAATATTTGCAAAACTATATCATTTCAAGTGGTGGAAAATATATCGGGACTTGTTGGTGTAGAGGACATGATAGTTATGGCCTTTTATCAAAAATTGGTGGAATTGCAAAGAATCATCCCAATGATAAAGATATGATAAAAATTAAAAATCAAATTATGAAGTGGATGTTATAAAAAATTGGTATATAGCAAATTTTTTTGTAGTAAAAACTTAATTGAGTATATATAATAACTTTAATGTTTCAAATTCCTAATACTTTATTATATATATTAAATTTATTCTTAACAAATTTAATATTAATAAATGTTTATATTTTTAGGAGGAAAAATATGAGGAATTTAATAAAGATATTTTTAAGTGTTACTATAGTTACAAGTTTAATTATATTTAGTGATAAAGTAAATGCTTTAGAAGTTATATCTAAAGAAATTTTTGAATATACTATAGAACAAACTGCTCCAGAAGATTTAGATTTATCTTTTAAAAATGGAACAATTTATAGTGATAAATATTTAAAAGAAATTGAAAAATTTAATGAAAGAAATAAAAAATCAAATGATGAAAATAATAATTATCAAATTAATAAAAAAGAAATTTATTATGGTATTACTGATATAAATCAGCTATATTACACAGTATCAATGATTTTTTATTTAACTACAATAAAAATAAATATATAGTTATTCTTTATTTTCTTGTAAAAAATTAATTTAATTATATAATAAACTTATGTTGTCAAAGAGATTAAAATTTATAGCAGATAAAGTTAAAGAAAACTCTAATGTTTTAGATGTAGCATGTGATCATGGATTGCTTGCTATTTATTTAGAAAAAGAAAAAAATTGTAATGTAATAGGAACTGATATAAAAAATAGTGCAATAGAAGGAGCATTAAGAAATAAAAAAAAATATAATGCCAATGTAAAATTTTTTGTTGCAGATGGACTAAGTAAATTAACAAGTGATATTAATACAGTTATAATAGCAGGACTTGGTAGTCAAACAGTAATTGAAATATTAGACACTGATTTAAAGAATGTTAATACTCTAATTGTTTCGGTTCAAAAAGATTTAGAAGATTTTAGAAGATTTATCCATATTAAAGGATTTAAAATAAAAGAATCTTTAGTTTTTGATAAAAAATATTACAATGTATTTTATTTAACTAAAGGAATAGAAAAATATTCTAACATTGAATATAAATATGGAAAAGATTTAATAGATAATAAAGAAAATATAAATTATTTTAAAGAGTTACAAAAAAGATATGAAAATAAAAATGATGAAGAATTAGAATTTATAATTAAGAAGTTAAGTCATAAAGATTAATAAAAACATTAATCTTTATTTTCTTATTATAAAAAAATGATATAATATTATCTTAATTATTTGAAAGTGATAATAAAATGGAAGATATAGATATATTTAATAAAGAATTATTAAAACATCCCAAGTTTTTTTCTTATCTGAAAAAAAATAATCAATTAGAGAGTTTTAAAAATATTTTTCATAAATTTTATAATTCTAAAAAGACTATAGAAGCTAATTTTTTGATGATAGTAAAAAAATATTTACTAGATTTTAGATATTATGAAGATAATGAATTAACAGACTTATTATACAAAGTAGAACATAATAAAAATGATTATGTCGTTCCAGATTATTTAAAATCTTTTAATTTTAAGTTTATAAATAATATAGACAATATAGAAGACTTAATTAAATATAACGACTCTTTATTTTTATTAAATAAAGAAAAAGATAATTTTATAAATACTTTAGGAATTGAAAATATCAAAAAGTTAGAAGAAGAAACAGGATTTTTTTCTTATAAAACTAATAATTGGAATTTTAAATTCAGTATTTTTAATGCTATGAGTATGTATTTTTCTAGATATTATTCTAAAACTAAAGATTATGTAGATTTTAAAAATGGAGAATTAGCATATGATGATTTTTTAAATGAATTTGCAAAATTTTTAGAGTTAATTAGAAAAAATAATTTTTATTTACATATTCCTTATGATTTTATAAATGGTGATTTTAGAAAAAAATATAAAGAAATATTTATGGATAAAAAAGCTCCAGAAGATTTAAAAGATCTTTTTTATAGAAATAAGATAGATATAGATTTAATAATAAGACATGAAGAATATATTCCTTATCTATTAGATAAAAATTTATCTAATACAATAAATGATAATTTATCATTTATTGTACCTAATGAATATGATAAAGAAGGAAAAGTTATTTCTTTTAAACATATGGATTTTTTAAAAGAATATAGTTCAAGATATGGTAATCAAAAACTCTTAGATTTATTTACTAAATATAAAAATATTATTTCTAGTATTGTAATTATAGATATTAATAATTCAATAGATAATAAAGAAGATATTGATAATTTAATCAAAGAAGCTATATATCAAGAAATTATAAAAAGAGATATTGATTACAGATATTTAGCTAATGTTGAAGAATTTTCTTCTCTTTATCCAGAAATATTTATAAATTTAGATAATATAAATACACTTAGTAAAGAAGAAAAAGAAACTATAATAACAAATTTTTATAATAAAAATTTAAAATTTGAAGATGTAAGAAAATATAAAGAGTTAAAAGAGATACTTAAAAATAAGAAATTAAAATTATTTTTATCTAAAAATGATTATTATAATGAT
>ERZ773054.239-NODE-239-length-44548-cov-3.346886_pt1 | contig 44548 bp, 43 predicted proteins | sample MGYA00580630_ERZ773054 | MGnify/ENA primary metagenome ERZ773054 (study PRJEB29015, sample SAMEA2737994) | human oral metagenome | biome: human oral; feature: human-associated habitat; material: dental | place: China | collected 2115 ... | reverse complement strand
CGCTCAGTGAAATCACGCAGATTCTGACCATCCAATCTACTCTGGTTCCAATGGTAGATATCATACTTACGCCAAGTATAAACTGACTTCAGCTGATCCATCCGACCATTATCAACCAAATATTGTTTAATACTGTCAAACTCATCACAGACGCAGAAAACTTTAGCTCGGCTCTTAACCGATGAGGTCTCGTTATCAATCCGATAGTGTAAGTAAGCCTTAGTGGTATAGATAGCCCGATCAGCCATTGCCCAGACTTTAAAATTAAATCCTGTATCCTGATAAGATGCCCCAGGTGTAGGCAAGAAGTCAATCTTGTTGTCTACCAGAAATTGCTTCAGGTATAGACCCGACCAGATTGACGCCATACAGTTAAAGATATAAGGTGTCTGACGAGGTACAACTATCGTACCAACTTCGCTAGGGTCCATCAGATTACACTTAGTATTGTTGCCACCACTGCGACTAACATAGAAATAGAAATTGCTTTTCACTGCCTGCGCTTGGTTATCCTCAGCTAGCTTAGTAAGCTCGGCAAACATAGTTGGTTCCGCCCAGTCGTCCGATTCGACAATCCCGATGTACTTACCCCTAGCTTTCTTCAGCCCCTGGTTCATGCTGTCACCATAACCGGAGTTGGCTTTATCCAGTAGCTTAAACCTCTTATCTCGTTTCATGTACGACTGGATGATCGCCAAGCAACCATCAGTTGACCCGTCGTTGATACAGATGAACTCGGCATCTTTAATGGTCTGGGCTGCCAGACTGGCTAAACACTGGTCTAAGTACTTCTCTACGTTATATATCGGTATTAAAACCGACACCAACGGTTGCCCACCATCACGTAACGGCTTCTTCTTCATGTTGTCTATTATAGCATCTAGCGATAAGACTCGTACGCTTGACCATTTTTCCAGGTGATAGAGCCACCCTCAAAGTCTTGCCTGACACCACCGCTGATCATGTATTCATCGCTAGTCGGATAGCCCAGTCTCCCCCACTCATAACCGAGCTGCATCCACTTACTCTTTATGCCGCCCAATAGCACATGAGCACCCGTCTTGGGACTATAGTAGATCGAGCCATTAGCACCCTGCATCGCCTGATAGCAACCACCTCTGACTAGACCACATACTTGATCCATCTTAGGATAGCCCATAGCACTCTTATTGCGACCAATCTCCCGATACTTCCGAGCAATCTGACCATAGTTGGCATAAGCGAGATATCCGTTATACCAGTAGATTGATCCACGCTCGAAATCACGATAGCAGTTGAGTCCATCGTAGCAACGTTCCCCATTAGTTGGATAACCTATCGGACTATTCTCGAAGCCCAGCCGGAACCACTTATCCCTAATCGCTCCATGAATTACCATACCCTTATACTTTGGCGTCCAGTAGATTGACCCGCCCTGATAATGCTGATAGCAGCCCTGCTCAACCAAGCCGCAGCCCTCTTTGGATACCGGATAACCAAGCATACCATTTTCGAACTTCATCTGCCTATATGTCTCTCTGATGCCACCATAATTTTCATGAGCACCGGTCTGCGGATGATAGAGGATCGCCCCGCCCTCAAAGTTCTGATAGCTACCGCCGCCCTTAATTCCGTCGACTTGATTTCCTACAGGGTAGCCAAGTACACCATACTCTAACCCAAGCTCAAACCAACGTTGGTGAATCTTACCTTTTCTGACGGCGTGACCACCTAAAGCTTTAGTCCAATAGACAACACCTCTATCAAATACCTGATAGCAACCCTGGTTTTTCAGCCCACATGATTCATTCATCGTCGGGTTACCAAGTACCCTTGCTCCACCGGCTGAGTTATAGCCATCAAGGATACCACCATAGACTTCATATCCCCTAGTACTGCCGAACCAATTAGTAAACATGTTATAGAAATTGCGGTTACCATAGGCACTACAAGCATCACCGTAGCCCCAGTTAGCTCGGAGTGCTGCCTGGTTGGGTACATAGGGAGTATAGCGATAAAGAGCAGAAGTAGCCCGGTTCGCTACGTAAACTCGCTTCGAACCACAACTACGATTCGGATGATATAGGATATTACTCGTCTCATAGGCCGGATAGTTGCTCCAACCACCATTAAGTACCTCACGGAAGAAAGCTGCCGCTGAGCGAACTTGATTAATGAAGCCGGCGTGTTCCGGTCGACAACCCTTGCCGTCGTCCGGACAATTAAAGCCTGTGGCGTGGTTGTATTCAAGATTGCTGGGGAAAGTATCGCTGATCAGCCGCTGCTCTTTCTCCAGTACAACCAGCAGAACTTGAGGGTTAATGTGATAATCCTGAGCCGCTTGCCAGATAATATGCGAGGTCGTCTGACCGCTAAACATTTCATCTGCCATACAGACGAAGTGACCATCCTTTATATTGTAGTGATATCCCTTGACCGCCTTGGCCAAGTTACGATCATTACATGGATTCTTACTATGAAGGAAGTCCCAGATATTCCGTTCACTCATAGTAGTAGTATCACTCATGACGAAGTCGGTCATGATATTACTATCGTCATAACCGGCTAGGTAAGCTTTAGCCTGTTTACCGGAATGAAATAGCGTATATATCATCAGACTACAGCAAAGTATACTCACCAGTAACACCACGGCTATCGTCAGCCGTGACTTGTGGGCGGTTATCTTTAGTCCATCATTTTTCATAGATCTACCTCGTCAGTAATGGTGCCGGTCTTGCCACCACCGCTAGCTACCACTTTGACGACCCAATGACCCTTAACCTGCCCCAGCTTACTAACCGGAATATCCCAACCATAACAGCTAGAGGTCTGCGGGTTAGCAATTAGTTTAGCCCGATCAGTATAAGTCCGTCCATTAGAGTGAGTTAGAGTTAGTTCACATTTTCCATTAGGATCATCAATCCATTGGTTAATAGTAACTCGCACTCTCATCGTCTCGTTCACCGGAGTAGCGATACTGACCGAACCGGTCAAGGAGGGCTGACTCTGAGTGCTACCACCCTCATAGCGGACCGGTGCTTTCCCCGTGCCTTGATTAGTCGAATGTGATTGATTAGTCCTGCCATTCTCGGTAGTCACGGTCTTATCGGTATGATTATCGCTCGTCTTAATAGTCTTCTTGTGACTATCCTGTTTAGCTTCTTTGGCCTGGTCTCTTTTAGCTGTCCGGTTGTGGGTAACTGCCGCATAGGTGATGCCACCCGCTATAAGTGCCAGCACTACTAATGTGATGATGATTATTTTTCTGTTGGAGTGTTTACGTATCTTCATAATTATTCCTCTTTTTACTTATGTTTATATTAGCACGTTTATTGTTCTGGCGTAAACTAAGCCATCAGCTGATCGGCTAATTGCAAAGCACTGGCAAAAGACTTATCCATATCATAATAAGCATATTCACCCAGTCGGCCGCCGAAGTAAATCTGCTTCGATTTATCGGCTTGCGCCAAACCCTGATATTTAGTTAGTTTAGCCTTATCTTTAGCGGTGTTAATAGGGTAATATGGCTCATCACCTTGTTGCCAGGCTTTGGAGTATTCTCGGACTATCACTGTTTTGTTATAATCCGGTGCATAGCCAGGCCATTTAGCTACGTTATCCGCTCGTTCGGGATGAAAATGCTTGAATTCGTGGATTCTGGTGAACTTTGGTACAAGATCGTTATAATTCATGACCGGGCAACCCTGAAAATCATGAACATTTACTACCTCTTTATCCAGTTTCAGACTTCGCCACGATAGCTCGCCAAACTGATAGTCGTAAAATTGATCAATCGGACCGGTGTAAATAGTCGTCACCCCGTCATCTCGTAATCGTTTAATATTGGCATCCTTAAAATAATCCGTCTTTAACTTGACAGTAACTGAGCCTCTCGATTTGTTGCCAGACTCAACCATTCGCTGAAACCAAGCTTCATAGCCATCCTGCGGTAACCCTTCATGAGCGTCCTTAAAGTAGCGATTATTATAGGTGTATCGTACCGGTAGACGTTTAATAATGTCCGGCGAAAGCTCTTCGGCCGGTATCTGCCATTGTTTAGCTGTGTAGTTTTTAATAAAAGCATTAAATAGTGGTTCGCCAATTAATGATATCCCCTGCTCAGCTAGGTTGGCTGGCTGGCGATTCTCTTTAGCCGCCGGATTATTCTTAGCTTGTTCAGCTATTAACTCTCTAGCTTCATCCGGTGTATAGCTAGACTGGAAGAATTGATTGATCGTCCCTAAGTTAACCGGCATCGGAAAGACCTCCGGACGCTCTGCACCCTTTCTTTGATGCATAGCATAGACGTGATGTACATAGCCGGTAAACTTAGTAAACTGATTGACATATCGCCAAACCGTTTCATCAGAGGTATGAAATAGGTGCGCCCCATACTTGTGACATTCAATCCCCGTCTCGGTATCAAACTCGGAGTAGGCATTACCACCGATATGGTCACGCTTATCGACGACTAAGACTCGTTTACCTTGCTGAGTAGCCAGCCGTTCGGCTACTGTTAAGCCAAATATACCGGCTCCCACTACTAATACATTCGGCTGATCCATCTCTACCTCCCCATTGTTACTACATCACAAGTCTGAGCCCCAAAATAATACGGGGTATCCCTCCGGCTGACTGTGCAATAATGATCATCCTGCGGTAAGTTAACTAGCATAATATCATCTGGTAAATGATAGTATTTCTTAAACGCTTTAGTTACCCATTTCTCTTGTGCATTATTAAAGGCAATGTCTTGTGCCTCACTATTCTGCAGTAAAATCGGCAGTGGCACGACCCGGATAGCGCTGTTAGTACGATTAGCTTGCTGTCGTAGATCAATCTCTCTAGTAATATAGGCATCGTGGCGTAATACCACCGCCCGAATGATTGGTTTGTAGACTTGATACGAAGTAGCGACCGCTCCGATTAACACTAGGATCATCGTTATGTCTAAGAGATAGGTAATATTTATACTATATTCTCTCAGCAACACCGCTAAAATTACGGCTATTCCGATCAAAATAATCCCGGCCGGTATTATGTATGCCCGAAGTGGTATATAGCCACCTAGCGAATAACCCATGATTAGATAAAAAACATAGCTAATAGCCAGTAGATAGATGACGATACTAGCTACCACACTGATGGTCTGTCGTGATCTCAGTCCGGGTAAAACTGTAGCTAGCGCCAGTCCACCACCTATCACCAAGAGAACACGCTCCCAAGTCATTAAATAGTCCAACTTAGCTATCTGAAAGAGAGGCTCGATGAATACTTTTTGCCAGTCAAATATAGAATGTGATGTCTGACGTCGCTTGATTGACCCCGGTGAGAAATAAATAATCAGCAGACAGCCTGCTGTAATGACCATACCAACTACCAACACTCTAATATTATGCTTAGTCGTTTTCTTCAGCTTAAAGAGCTTAAATCGTTTGATCATTCCATATACTATTAGCGAGAAACCAAAGCTACCGACCAGATAGATAGTAGTTATCTCGCAGCAGAATGCAGTGAACATCAGACTAGCTATATAAACCAGCCAATCAAGCCAAGTAATTGCCGGCTTGGTGAATAGTCGAGTAGTAAGAGTGATAACTGCTATAGCACAGATAATACTGGTGATATAAATAGTACTGGAAGTCAGCCAGAGGTAGCTATCATAGATAGAGTAAGCCGATAACATAATCAAGCTTGTCATTAGTAGTCCTAGTGCCAAAACTTGACTACGTGGTAAGGCACGAGCTTTAACTTGCTTAAAGAATACCTTAATGAACCAAACTGAAACAATTACTAAGCTAACTAGCAGAAACATTGCCATAATGGCCGGTGTTTTACTACCCCAGAAATGGTAAAAGATAGAGACCAGGAAATTAGGGCTTAGCCTGCCCGTCCAATGAAGATAAGAGTCTGCCATAGTAATAAAAGGATTACCAGGGTGCTTTTGTGAGAAAAAGACATAGTCGTCGGCAATTGGTTGGTTAAATAACGCCATTACCAAGAATGGCACCAAGATAACCAAACAAATAGTAATGATGATGAGATAACGACGACTCTCGAGAGTCTTAATGAGTCTATCTTTCCAGCTACCAGCCATAAACCTCTCCGATATGCTTTTGATAAATCACCCGATCATGCTCGTGTAATATTTTCTGATTAAATTTCTTACGCTCATCAGGCGAAAGCAATTGATCAGACTGGTCATAGAACTTTAGAATAGCCTCTAAGTAAGCCTTAGCATTACCATTGTCATCGACTAAGAAGCCATTCTTACCGTTCTCGATTACCTCAGGTAGAGAACCACATTTTCCTGCGATCACAAATAGATTAGACTTAAGTGCTTCCAGTACTATATTAGGCATCCCTTCAGATTGAGTAGGTAGCACCAGTAAATCCACTTGATCAACCGGCAACTCGCCGAACCCATTAAACGGACCTCGGTAGTGGACATTGTCAATCCGTTTGACAAGCTCCATGTCTTTACCATCATATAGCTCATCAGTACTATCAGGTGAACCAAAGATATCTAATTGAATACCTCGCCTTGCCAACTCACGGTGTGAATCAAGAATGAGATCAAGCCGCTTTGAGTTACTAAAGCGACCCGCATACATGATATGGTACTTGATGGTATAGTCCTGCTTCATCTCTACCGGAACAATCGGTAGAGCGATTGGTTTAATCTTTTTATCATCCCAACCGTTGATTTCGGCTAGCTGTTTTTTATAACCTCCACCGTCGGTAATTAAGCAGTCGATATAACGATATATTTTGCTGAGAATAGTCGTTTCAAACATTAGTCCACAGTCGTTAATTCCATAACTCCAGCCATGAATGATGATCTGAACATGACGTTTGATTTCGTCGTGTCGTTCATTGATTAGGTTATAGCCAACGCCAGAATTCATCACCGTTAGACGTTCTAATTTTGGCCAATTTTGAATCATTCTTAGTAGCATAATCTCCAGGTCTTTATCACCAATCTGATCAAGCGGAAAATATTCGTCTCTTTCTAGAAAGATTACTCCGGGAAGTTCATTTAGTCGGTCTCGCCAGGGGCTTTCATCACCAACATTCGTCCCGATCGCTAATACTCGCCGACCATGCTCGGATAAGGCTTGGCAGAGCTCAACCATCGCTTTATCTGCTCCACCTTTCGTCAGGTGAGGTATCAGCAGGAGATCAGTCGTTTGATCTATATCAGGTACACTACAGAGTCGATAGTAAACATCATTTAAGCTACTAGGGTGAATCATTGTATAAACCGGCATAGCATTAATAAAGCCGGCTGTATCGTAAGTCGCTAGCGGTTCAATCTTATTTAACTTCTTTATGTCATCAAACATTTCTTGATTAAAGCCGGCCTTACTTAATCGTTCTAAATTAAGCTCCTTAAGTTCCCTGACGCTTAATTTGTGAGTTGTACCTTTCTGACGTCTTATTAACCGACAGGCTTGTTTAACCGACCGAGCTGTCTCGATAAGCAGTCGTTTACCATACAGTAGGACATTTCTAGCCGACGAACGATGGATCTTGACGTACTGATTTTCGTCACCTTTCCATTGACTGTTAGTGACTACCGGAGCATCCAGCTGTTTCGATGATTCATTTAGCTCGTTGACACTACGGTAATTAAGACTACGAAAAACAGCTGGTGTAAAAAATCGACTAGGCGCTAAACATAATTGATGATTAGCATTATGCTCTGACAAAACTGAACCGGCTAACTTACGTCGATAAATCTTTACCGTACCGGGAGCTACTAAAATATCGTAGCCACCAGCAATCATCTCTAGTAAGATATGATAGTCTTCGTACCGATACCTACCGCCATTAGCAGTATATTTAATCTTTCGAAAAATGCTACTGCTAACAAAAATATGTGACTGATATAAATTAGTCGCATACATACTGGTGATTGATTGATGCGGGTCATTAGAAGCTAGGAACTTCCTGATGATATCCGTCCGACATAGCCCACTCCACTCATCCATATCTAGCATAAACTCCGGTTCAACCACTACCGGCTTACCGGCCTCTTCAGCTCGTTGATACATCCTGAGCAGATACTTCGTCGAGAACAGATCGTCGCCATCATAGGTCTGGATATATTTCACTTTACTAGCCAGAGCTTTATCTATCAGATAGTTACGACTTAGTGCCGGATCGGCAAAGTTGACTGTATAATGTCGCAGTTCATCTACGACCTTAGCCAGAAAGTGTTTCGACTTAGCAAAGAACTGCTTAGTATAGTCGTCCGGGCAGTCTAACGATACATTAGCCTGAACTTTCAGCTTCGGATACTCTTTCTTCAGAGCCTTAACATTTAGGGCGATTGACTGAAAGGTCTTATAGAGTAAATCCCCTTCATTATGAAGAGTGATATTGAGCGCTATATCCATCTTGGTCATTACTATCATCTTATCATGTATGCTAGGATAATACGTAATGAAATCCCGTCTACTGTGGTGTGATATCCTCCGAGTCATTGCAACTATCATGGTAATCAGTATCCACACCATATCTGTTTATCAATACACTTACATTAAACCATTACAGCTTCTACCGTACTCCATCTTTGGCGTATTAAATTCGCTCAATCGAATGGCAGTCCCTGCCTTTTTTATGCTTACCGGTGCACTAACACTTAAGCAGACTAAAAAGCCAATCACCCGAGTATCTTATACCTATTTTATAAAAAATATTATTTACCGACTCGTTATACCATTTATCATATTCTCTTTAGTTATTTATCTGCTAACCAATCAGCGGCCTTGGTCAGTCACTAGATTCTTAGCTCTATTCTTAAACTACCCTGGCGTACAAAAGCATATGTGGTTTATGTATGTCATCGTAATGATCTATTTCTTTATCCCGTTTTTAAGAAGATTTATCCAATCTTTAAGTAGACATGAGCTAAAAATACTGATTTGCTTAATATTCGTATTCAGTAACGTACTATCTGAACTATTTATATTATCTAAGCATTATCACAAAATGGTGTTTGATGAAATCGCTCTACCATATATCATTGCTTATACTAATCTAGTATTGCTAGGATTCTACTTCATGAAATACAACATCTCTCCCGGTAAACGTAAGTTGATCTATATACTGGGTGTAATTAGTTTAATACTCCTACCTATTATTCAAGCACTAACTAATAATGTTGATGTAGCTCAAGATCTAATAACCGGTCGCTCAATATTGCCGGTATTTATCAGTTCGGCAGGATTTATATTCATAAAATACCGTTTCAGCAAGATTAAGTTATCTTTATATGTCACTAAGGTTATTACGAGGTTGTCGGAGATATCCTTCTATACCTATCTCATCCATGTGACTATCATTGATGTTTTCTATACTTACCTGTTGAATCACAATCGTCTTAATACATGGACAGACCGGCTGATATGGGCGCCAATTCAAATCATCGTAGTTTTTATTATTTCCAACGTTATTGCTTTTCTGTTTGATAAGTTATACCGTTACCTAACTAAGAAATTATCAACACCAATTACGAAACACCAACCAGCCAAGCAGCTAGGTAATTCGAGCTAACACTTACTTAGCGTTAGTCTTTTTAGCTTATCTTAACTATGTTTCTTCATTTTATATTCTTGTTTTGATCGTTTTTGTCAGATTATTAGAGAAATAGTCCACTATACTCATCTGCCACTTCACTAGGGTTACCCTCCACTTTGATCAGTCCATTATCAATCAAGATCGCTCTATTACAAAACTCTCGCACCGCCCCCATATCGTGGGTCACTAGAATAATCGTCTTACCTCTTCGCTTTGCCTCCTGGAAGTAGTCGTGACATTTCTTCTGGAATGCTTCGTCGCCGACCGCCAGTACTTCATCCAGGACTAAGATATCACCCTTGGCTTTAATTGCCACTGAGAAGGCTAAGCGAACTTGCATACCGGAGGAATAGTTCTTAAGCTTCTGGTCCATAAAATCATGTAGCTCGGCGAAATCAACGATATCGCCATACATAGCGCTAACTTGCTTCCGACTAAAGCCAAGCATCGCTCCATTGAGATAGACATTTTCCCGACCGGTCAGCTCAGGGTTAAAGCCAACTCCCAGCTCGATGAACGACACCAGCGAGCCGTTAACTTTAATTTGCCCCTGGTCGGGCGGATAAATGCCTGAGATTAGTTTCAGTAGAGTTGATTTACCCGACCCATTACGACCAACGATACCGAAGAAATCGCCCTTCTTAACCTCAAACGAGATATCTTTCAGTACCTCCTGGCGTCGATAGCCTTTAATTCCTTTTGTCCAGTTCACGAAGACTTGCTTTATTTCGTTAGAGTGTTCAGTCGGCAACTTAAATGATTTACTGACATGACTCACCCTTAGTACGACTTTATCCTTATTCACCACCTACAGCTCCTCCGCAAAGTATAGTGACCGACGTCGGAATATTATCGTCCCAACCAACAACACTACTGCCACAATTAGCAGCGGTACCAGCTTAAACAGCCAGCATCGCTGACCAACCAACCCCCAGATCGTCTCTGTCTGAGTCGTCACTACTAGGTAGCGGGCATCTTGAATGATCTGGGCAATCGGATTTAACATTAGAACTAACTTAGCGATAGATAGCCAACCAACATCAATCAACTGTGTCAGTGGGTAAATAATCGGTGTAGCGTAGAACCATGCCTGCATGATCACGTCCCAAATATGACCGATATCTCTGAATCGGACAAATAAGGTACTGAGTAATAGAGCCACTCCTAGTGAAAAAAGGTATAGTTCCATGATAACGAATGGAAAGAGGAGGATAGTCGGACGAAACTCCACTCCGTTAACGATCATAAAGATCAGTACTACGAAGAGGCTAATCACCAGATTTATCAAAGCCGAGACTGTCGATGATACCACTACGATATACTTAGGGAACTTTAGCTTACGCAGTAAGTCACCCCTCCCGACGATGGCTTGCATCCCCTGTGAAGTTGCTTCCTGAAAAAAAGCCCATAATGTCTGAGCTAATAGTAGCGAGACGGCAAAGTGCGGGATGCCCGCCCCGAAGCGAAGGAAGCGAACAAATACTACATACATCACCGCAAAGAGCATCAGAGGCTTGAGGACTGACCAAGCCATCCCCAGCATCGATCCTTGATAGCGAAGCTTGAAGTCAGTCTTAACTAGCTCACGCAGTAATATCCAAGAGTAGCGGTATTTTCTGATTAATTTACCTGTCGTCCGTCTCATTTACCGCCCTATTATAACATCTAATCGGTTAGTTAAAGTGAGTTACAAGATTATTTCGCCGGTTAATTTACCCTGGCGAGTCTTAGTCGACAGGTTAACGGTGACTAACCACTTACCGGTCTGCTTATCACGATCCCGTTCGATATCATTAACTAGCACATCGAAGCCGTTACAGATAGAGGTAGTGGATGAATTAGCGATAATCTGCGTAGTATTATTATACTTCTGCTCACGTGGACCGACCAGAGCCAGTTCACAAGTGCCATCATTGATTACTTCATTGATAGTCACTCTTACTTGGAGCGACCCATTAACGAGGCTGGTATTATCTATCTTACCCTTGATTGGTTTAGGAGTCTTTTTCCTCTTTTTAGCTTCGGTGTTATTAGGATCTTTCTGTTCACCCGGCTTATTCGGGGTATCTTTATCATCAGTTTCTTCTTCGTCATCCGGTTCCTTCTTTGGTTTAGGCTTCTTTGCCTGCTTGGCGGCAGGTGTCTTCTTCACCTTATAATCATCACCCTTCTGAGCACTAATCACAATCACCGTGATCAAAGTAGCGAGCAAGACGACGAAGATAAATATCGTTACCCCGATGATCGCTTTAAATGATTTCTTCTTTTTATACGTTACTTCAACCATTGCTATCCCTCTATCTAGTCATTACTCTTATCGTGATTATACTATAGTTTGTTATCATATAGCTATGACTAAACCCGAGCTATCCATTATTATCCCTGCTTATAATTGTGCCGGCAATATCACCGGAATGGTTGATAGCATTAGAGCGCAAGACTACTCTGACTATGAGCTGATCATCGTCGATGACCATTCGACCGATGATACCGCTCAGGTGCTTAGCCGGTTAAGCCGATCCGACCGGCGCATCGTGGCTATTAACCAACCGGCTAATGGTGGCGCCAGTGTCGCTCGCAATACCGGCATATCCCGAGCTAAAGGGAAATACTTGATGTTTCTCGATGCTGATGACACTCTGAAGAAGGGGGCTTTAGTTAAGTTTGTTAGTACTATTAAGAGTAATCAAACTCAACTGGCAGTGAGTGGCTTCACAATCATCAACCTCAAAGATCGAAAAAAGCTATCTGAAGTAGATGTCTGTAGTGAGCCGTCGCCTAGTCGTCAGACTGATAAGCCTTGGAAAATATATATCCTTCGCTTACTTGGCATTGACGGCAGGCTTTATCAAGTCTGGAATAAGATATATCTCACTTCTCTCATCAAGGAGCATCACCTCGCCTTTCAGTCGGGCGTTAATTTCGGCGAGGACCTCCTCTTTAATCTCGACTATCTTAGTCTGATTAGCCATATCTCATTTATCCCCGCCCCGCTTTACAATTATTACCAGAGCTTAGACGGTGGTACTTTCAGTAAATCATCTCTAGTTTATCAAAATAGACTGGATAATTTCACTGCACTGGAGAAATTCTTAGCCGATATCCCTTCCGGTGAGCCACGAGATAGTTTACTACACTGGATCAAATATAGCTGGATCTACTCTCATCTGCTGGCTACTTATTCAGCTGATTTACCTAATAGCACTAAACTGGGTATGATCCGTCAGATTCATCAAGTCGATGGTCAAGCGCCGCTCAGTCACCCATCAGTCATCGGTCGCCGTAAGGTGCGACTGGAGCGCACTATCAGGTATCTTATCAGGCACCCCCGTCTCGCCCTATTTTCTATTAGTTTATCTAATGCTGTTAAATATCATCGCCTTACCACCGGTCTATGGCATAAGCTCAAGAGAAAACTCTAGCTTTATGTTACGATATTAGTTAATGAGTAAGCTAATCACTATCATCATCCCCGCCTACAACGAAGAGGAGACTCTGCCGGATATCATTAGCCGTCTGACTAAATTAGCCAAGAGGATTGATAATTATGACTTTGAGTTCCTTTTCGTTAACGATGGCTCACGTGACCATACTAGCGACCTGCTAAGTAGCTTCGCTAAACAGGACCCGAGGGTGTCGTATATTAATTTATCTCGTAATTTTGGTAAGGAGATTGCCGTAGCCGCCGGTATAGATTATGCTCAAGGTGATGCCGCCGTCATTATGGATGCTGATGGTCAAGAGCCACCGGAGGTCATCCCTAAGATGATCAAATGGTGGGAGCAGGGCTATGACGATGTCTACGCTAAACGCAATAGAAAGAAAGACTCAGCAGTACGTCGCTTTACTTCTCACACTTATTACCGCACTCTACAGAAGGCCACCCGAGTACCTATCCAGATTGATACCGGTGATTTTCGCTTACTTAACCGTCGTTGCCTCGAGGCACTGCGCCAATTTCGTGAATCATCGCGCCAGAATAAAGCTCTCTTCTCTTGGATCGGCTATCGCAAGAAGGAAATTACCTTCGATCATGCTAGCCGTACCGCCGGTCAGACCAAGTGGAAGTTCGGTCTCCTCTCCCCGGGCAACTCTTTAATCAACCTAGCCATTGACGGCTTTACTAGCTTTACCACTATCCCCTTACGTCTGATCACTGTCGCCGGTATGATTATTAGCTTACTGACCTTTATTTACATTATCGTCATCTTGTTTCAAGCGCTGCTAGGTGTACCTCGGATCGGCGGTTTTAATACTCTATTGATCGCTGTTCTTTTCCTGGGTGGTATCCAGATGTTATCGCTAGGTATCATCGGTGAATATATCGGGCGAATCTTCATCGAGACAAAGGGGCGTCCGCTCTATCTGATCCAAGATCAGCATCAGTCTAAGCATCATCGCTCATGAAAGACGCTAAGCACCGGCCACTTCGCTTCGTCATAGTCGGTATCTCTAATACCGTCCTTGACTTCACCCTGATGAATCTACTCAGCTTAGCCGGTCTTAATCTCATCATAGCTAATACTATTTCGACCGGTATCGCCATGATCTACAGTTTCTTGATGAATAAGAAGTGGACTTTCCGCAATGCCGGGCAAGACTACCTACGTCAGGTCATTCTCTTCTTTATCTTTACCGCTATCGGTATCTGGGTAATCCAGAATGGGCTGATAATCCTAGCTAAGCATTGTCTACCTCGTTTCGGTTTATCCGATCAAGTCTTTAACAACTTAGCCAAGCTAGGCGCTTCAGTCTTTAGCCTGACTTGGAATTATCTGACTTATAATCACTTCGTCTTCACTGACAAGCATTAAGCGCCGGACTTACCCTCGGAAGTAGCAATCTTGCGGATTACTACATGTCTTTCAGCACCTTCACCATCGCTCTCGGTCGATAATTGCGTATAATCACCTAGTACTTTATGGACCACTCGTCGCTCTGCCGGATTCATTGGCTTTAGCGGCATCGGTTCACCGGTCGTCATGACCGACTTTGCCCATTTCTCAGCCTTGTCGGCCAGCTGTTCATTATGACGCTTTTTATAGTCAGCGATATCCAGATTCACTCGGTATAACAATGCTTTCTGCTGGATCAAGGTAACCCTGATGAGAGTCTGGATACTACGCAAAGTGTCACCTCGGTTACCGATCAATAGATTAGATAGATACGAACTAGGTACCGACAGCTCTATGACATCTTCCTCTGCCGTAGCATAGACATCAACGTTAAGGCCAAAGAACGACATTAGATCTTCGGCATATTTCTTGGCATACATGATTGATTCTTCTCTATCCATATTTTCTCCTTACTTCGCCTTTATCCGTCGTACCACCGTCTTACCGCCACCGGCCTTGCTCTTCTCTTTCCCGCCGGTCGCTTTCTTACGGATAATTACCGCCTCTTGGGCTTGCCTGGATCGCTTAGCATTATGACTACTTGCCATCTTTTCCAGCTCCTCTTCACTACGACTTAAGACACGCTGCTGTTGACCGATCGCCACCAGCGAAGTAGTGGCATAGTATAGTACTACCGCTCCGGGCAAAGCTAGCATCACCATCAGGGTCATGATCGGCGTAAAGTACAGCATGTTACGATTCATCGCTGAGACCATATCCGACTGATCAACTTCCTGCCCCTTCGACGCCTGCTTAAATAAGTCTTTTAGCTTCTTATGTTCACTGGCACTAGGCATGATTTGCTTAGTCTGGTAAAACTGAAAGACGGTAGCTGAGATAGCTATCATCAGCCCCGGCAAGTAGCCGGCGACCACCTTAGTCAGGTCAACTATCCCCAGCAGCATCAAGTGATTACCACTCATCATCTCTGATGCTTTATGAAAGCTGCTCATAAAGGGGTATAGGTAGTCAGCCGGATTGATACCATTAAGATGATTGAAGTTACCACCCGAAGCAATCCTAATCCCTCGGTAGATAGCAATCATGATCGGTATCTGGATGAGCAAGACCAGCATCGAGCTAAATGGCTTAATATTCTTCTCTCGATAAAGCTCCATCAGCATGGTAGACTCCAGCATCCGATTACCGTTGGCTTTCTGCTTAATCTTCTTCAGCTCCGGCTGTATCTGACGCATCATCTTCGTCTGGTGAAGTTGTTTCTTAACCAGTGGCCACATCAGCAGCCTGATCAGGATAGTCACGATGATGATCGAGACACCAAAATCACCAATAAAGTTATAGATAAACGCCAGCAGATTAAAAATGGGCTGAGTTAATAGACGATCAAATAGATTCATATGCTGTATTTTATCATCTAGCTACTATCTTGACTACTTTTAGAAGGATTAGGAAATGACGTCAAGTTTAACGAGCAGTTTATCCAGCTGCTCGCCTAGCTGACTCGGCGATAATTGATCAATCGGCTGATAAACGATCACCACCAGGTCAACTACCTGCCGAAACTTATCCAGTCTCAACCGTAGCTGCTCGTAGATCCGACGACGAGTCCGATTACGGTCTACGGCATGCTTGAGCACTTTCTTACTGACCACCACCGCCATTCGAGATGTCTGGCGTCGCTGATTGCTGACACACTTCAGCGACAGCTCTTTACTCCGAGCCTGCTTACCCTTATTTAAGACATATCGGACACTGGCATGACCATGAAAACGATATTGCTGACTAATCATAAATCACCATCAGTATACCAAATAACAATAAAGAAGCTCTCGAAAGTAGCCTCATGGATAAGTCGGAAGGTTGACTAGATAGCTATCGTAGCTCGCTTTTTATTACGACGACGCTTCAAGACTAATCGACCGGCTCGACTGGACATTCGCGCCCGAAAGCCGTGAACTTTCGCTCGACTTCGCTTGTGCGGTTGGTATGTTCTCTTTGGCATATCTATAAGATGTTATCACATCAGGCTCATATTTAGCAAATATCGACGGTTTTCCACATATATTAGTGCCATATTCATACTTGTGGAAAACACAAGTTATCCACAAGTTGACAAATTAAACAAAGTGTGAATCACTTTTTGCTTGTGGAAAACTTGCTATTTTGCTAGACTAAGGGCTAATGAAGGGGCTAAGTGAGGGGGATGATATAGTGCAGAGTGACATCTCAGCTAGTGAGATGAAATCTCTCTGGGAGACAGTCTTAAACGACGCTGACTTGTCCGGTCGTTTCGGTACTATGTTTGACACTTTCTGGAAGCCAACCAAGCTGATCAACGTGAGTGATAATGTTTACACAGTCGAAGTTAAAAATATCTTTGCCAAGAGCCAGTTCGAGAAGAAGTACGAGGACGATGTCCGAGAGTTACTCAAGAAGAACGGTGCCAGCTCCCCCAGGGTAGATTTTGTAACCAGTTCAAAGAATCTCAAACGTCGTGAGGATAGTGTGGTAGTAATCGACGATCAGCCCAAGACCGGTACCACTACCGCCTTTAATAGCCACCTAAATAAAAAATATTCTTTTGCTAATTTCATCGTCGGTTCGTGTAACGAGCTGGCCTATGCCGCCGCCCAAGCCGCCGCTAAGAAACCAGGCGAGAAATATAATCCTATCTTTATCTATGGCGGCGCCGGTTTAGGTAAGACTCACCTGATTCAAGCTATCGGTAATGCCATCCTGGAGCACTTTAGCAACAAGCGAGTACTCTATGTTACCACTGAGGAATTCACTAATGACTACATCTACCACATTACCAATAAGTCGTCGCAGGAGTTTACTGATAAATATCGCAATCTCGACGTCCTCATCATTGATGACATCCAATTTATCAGCGGTAAGGACAAGACTCAGGAAGCCTTCTTTAACACATTTAATGCTCTCTACCAAGCTAACAGGCAGATCATCATCAGTTCTGACCGTCCACCGGCTATCATTCCTACTCTGACCGACCGATTAAAGAGTCGCTTCCAGATGGGGATGAATATTGACGTTAGTTTACCCGACTACGAGACCAGAGTTGCTATCATCAAGACTAAAGCCTTATTAAATTCGGCGATTGAGTTACCAGCCAGCACAGCCGAATATATCGCTCGGACGGTCAAGACTAATATCCGTGAGTTGGAGGGAGTGCTTAATCAAGTAATGGCTTACGCCGAGATGCGCAATGTCATCCCGACAGTCGATTTCGCTACCGAAGTACTAGCCAGTGCCCGTCCCAGCCAAACCCGTCATATTACCGCCCGCCAGATCATTGAGAAGACAGCTAAGTATTTCGAGATCAAGACCAGCGAGATCAAATCAGCTTCCCGTAGTCAATATATCATCGTACCGCGCCAGATCGCTATGTATCTACTGCGGAGCGAACTCCATATGAGCTACCCTCAGATTACCCGAGAGCTGGGTCGCAAGGATCACACTACCGCCATGCATTCGATTAATAAGATCGAAAAGCAGCTCAAGTTTGACGCTATGATCAGAGAAAAAGTTAACGATATCAAGGATAGGCTTTATGCTTAGCCAGGCTGTGGATATACTGCGACTAAGCTGTGTTTTTGCAGTATCACAACCTGATGATGGTTTGTCACATTATTCGACGCTCAGCCATATTTTGGGTCTGATGTGTAAAAACACCCCCACTTTTCCTGCTTTCTACACTATCTATCCCCCATTTTATCCACTATCGCCTAGCGGCTATCGACCGAGTATAGCGAAGCGGTTTTCCACTTTATCCACATACCTTATGATGATGAGTAAGATATATTTAATTAAGGAGGGATCATGAAATTAACTATCAAGCAAGACAATCTCGCCAGAGCGCTAAATGCCGTTGGGCGAGTCGCCACGGCTAAAGCCGGTATGCCAATCTTAGCTAATATCCTGCTGCGAACTGATCAGAACAAACTAACTATTGCCGCTACCAATCTTGAAGTAGCGATTATCTCCGTCATCGGGGCGCAAGTGAAAGAGCAGGGAGCGATCACTGTACCGGCTCGTCTGTTAACTGATTTCATCAGTAATCTACCGCACACTAATATTACCCTAGAGACGGATGAATCGAAGCTAAAGGTCAGCACTGAAGGGTTTAAGTCAACCATCAACTCAATCTTAGCTGATGACTACCCGGCTTTACCTGAGTCGGATGAGAAAGATAAGCTGAAAGTCTCTGCCGAAGAACTGAAGAAATCGATTAGTCGGACGGCGCTGGTGTCAAGTAACGATACTACCAGACCAATCTTGACCGGTGTCTATTTGTACTCACAAGATGGTCAGCTTTACATGGTGGCGACTGATGGTTATCGCTTGGCTGAGTCGCAGTTGACCGAGTCTAAGCAGGATGTCTCGGCGATCATCCCCAGTAGTACTCTGGCTGAAGTGGTGCGCTTACTGGGTGATCTGACTGAAGTAGAGGTGAAGTATAAGGATGATCAGATTACTTTCCTGCTTGATAATGTCTCGGTTACTTCACGCTTGATCGATGGCAAGTTCATCGACTATCGACAGCTCATCCCGACGGAGACGAATTATCAGATAACGGTGGAGCGAGCAGAGTTCATTAAGATAGTTAAGGTGGCTGAGTTGTTTGCTCGAGAGAGTGCCGGGTCGATCATTATCGAGGGCAATCCCACCGATAAACTCTTAAGCGTTCGCTCCATCACTTCTCAGCTCGGTGATAATACTTCATCGATTGAAGCGGATATCGTAGTGAAAGGAACTGAGCCGTGTATGGTTAGCCTTAACTCTAAATTTTTATTGGATGCTCTGAATTGCCTGGAGGGAGATAAAGTCCGGATCATGTTTAACGGTAAGCTGGCACCGGTACTTTTACTGGGAGAAAAGTCAGATTATCGTCATATCATAATGCCCGTTAAGTCATAGATGTCTCACTTTCTACGCCTGCAGAACTTTCGTTGTCATCAAGACTATCAAGTCGAGCTACCGAGTGAATTAACGATCATTACCGGACCGAACGGTAGTGGTAAAACTTCGCTCATCGAGGCGATATATCTGGCTTATCAAGGGAAGAGTTGGCGGTCAAACTTCGACCAGATTCGTCGTCAGACCGGTCATCAGCCATCCGACTGGTGGCGAGTTGATTTAACCGATCGAGCTAAAGAAACTACTAGAACGATCAAATATCAGTCGGGTCAGAAGTCCTTTACGGTCAATGATCGAACGTACTGTAGGTTGCCACTTGCGATGAAAGTACCGGTGATATTATTCGAGCCGGGTGACATGCAGCTACTCTACGGCTCTCCTACTAGACGTCGTCAATTTATTGATCGTTTTATTGCTCAGCTTGAGCCTACCCACCAGCGAGAGCTTAATAAGTTTAACCGAGTACTGAAGCAACGAAATATTCTACTGAAACAAGACGACTATTCTGCCGAAGAGTTAATGATCTGGGACATTCAATTTAGCGATCTTAGTAGTACTATCTCTCAGCGACGTCGTCAATATTTACAAGACATTAGCGAGATGTTGTCAGTAGAATATCAGCAAATCGCCGGGTCGAATCAGATGGTTCAGCTAAGATTTAGTCCGGGAGCGCCAACGACTAGTCAGGCGATTATGCACCGGTTGACCGGTTCTCATGATCGTTTGACTACTGTCGGTGCTCAGAAAGACGACTATAAGTTTATTTTTGGTGGTAGCGAGGCAAAATCAGTAGCGAGTCGAGGCGAGAATCGGACGATTATCTTTGCTCTGCTTAGCATCATTACTAAGCTGGCTCGTCAACAGTATGGTGATCAGGTGGTGGTCCTACTTGATGACATCGATAGCGAGCTCGACTATAATCACCGGATCAATCTCTATGATCTACCTAGTTTCCAGAGCCATACCATAGCTACGACTCTTGACTACCGGGGTGATCACCACTCTATCCGGCTAGGTTAGCTGATTAAGGGCAGATATGATGTCTTGTTTAGATGCCTTATAGGCTGGGTAAACACCGGCGATTAGACCGGTCGCTGTCGGTACGACTAGCCCGAGTATGATGGCTAGCGGGCTAAAGCTGATCATCATCGAGTGAGTGAGTAGGTAGATAGAAGCGACGATATAGGCTAGCAGCAGTCCGACTAGCCCACCTCTCAGAGAGATGATTAGAGCCTCAGCTAAGAATTGACTGACGATATCTTTGGTATTAGCCCCGACGGCTTTGCGGATGCCGATTTCTCGTTGACGTTCGATTACCCCGACCAGCATGATATTAGCTAGACTAATGCTGCTGATCAGGAGGATCAGACCGGTGATACCGAGTGACGACATAACCAGTATTCGGACCAGATCATTCATCTTAGATGAGATGTCTTCACCGCTGGTAATTGAATAGTCGCTACTGTCGGCATGCTGGTGAGTTAAGATTTGGCTCAACTTGGTCTTGGTCTGATCTATTTTGCTAATCTTAGTGACGATGATCTGACTGACATTATCACTCCGAATCAGGCGTTGACCGTTGTCTAGGGAAATGTAGGCGGAATAATCGGTATTATAGCCTCGGATAGATAAGGCCTGGTTGGTCCGGCGGATTATCCCGATGACCGTGAAGCGTTGTCCCTTGATAGTAATGACCTGGCTGCGAGCTTGATTAGTACCGAGCAACTGATTTGCCAAGCCTTCACCCAGGATAACCAGGTTCTTATCTTTCTCGTCTTCAAACCAACTACCGTTAAGCATGTGGAGTTCTAAGTTAGCCGGGTTAGTCACCGAAGTAGCAACGATTTGGCCAGTGACTTTAGTTTTACCGAATTGGATACCACCGGAAGTAATCAGCGTACTATGAATGGCGGAGCTCTTAGGTAGGATCTTGCTGATTTGTTTGATATCGGTATTACGCAAGGTGTCTCTAGGGGTACTAAAAGGCAGATTAATCAGTCCGCTGTCCCTAGCTCCGCTGATGATAATTGATCTTTTATCTATTCGCTCCAGCTGATGGTAAAAGCTAAGCTTGACACTATCGCTAATGACGATGACTAGCGAAATGATGAAGACGCTAATGATGATACCGATCATTGATAGCCTCACTCGTAAGCGGTGGTGGCGCAGGCTATCTTTAGCTAGGTGAAGAGCTAGGTTCATTTGTGTCGCCTCACTCTGATTAGACGTTTCTGTCGCTTCAGCGAATTAGTCGCTTTTTTCTGCCGGTTGGAGATAGTCCGTTTGGTTACCTTAAAGGCCTTGGTCTCAGTCAGCTCTTCATCTCGCTCGATCTGGCCATCTCTCATATAGATTACCCTGGAAGCAAACTTCAGCAGTTCGGGATTATGAGTCACCATCAGGATGGTGTTACCTTTCTTGTGGAGTTCGGTCAGTAAGTCCATGATGACCCGGCTATTATTACTATCCAGATTGCCAGTCGGTTCGTCGGCTAGGATAATTGAAGGGCGACTGATCAAGGCTCTGGCGATGGCTACCCGTTGCATCTGACCACCGGAAAGTTGGTTGGGCTTAAAATATTCCCGATTCTTCAGTCCGATAGCATCCAGCAGCTGGCTGGCCTTCTCCAGGTTTTTATAGTTCCAGCCGTGCCGGTAAGTTAGCGGTAAGACGACGTTATCCAGTACGGTCATATTAGTCACTAAATTAAAGTTCTGAAAGATAAAACCGATCTCTCGATTACGAATTCTGGCTTTACGACTGCTGCTAAACTTACCGACATCTCTACCGTTAAATAAGTAGCGACCGATGGTGGGCTGGTCAAGTAGCCCCAGGATATTCAGTAGAGTTGTCTTACCGCAGCCACTCGGACCCATGATGGCGACGAACTCGCCTCGCTGGATCTCCAGATTGATACTAACGATGGCGTCAGTGGCTGAGTCGTCGAAACCGAATGTCTTGGTAGCTCGTCGTAATGAGATAACCGGCGTCTGGCTATCACCGGTCGAGACACGAGCAAAAAACACCCGCTCGGGGTGGTTATCATTACTCACTTCATGCCTCATTACCACTATCTAATATAATACATGTCAAATTGCCTGATAGCAAATCCTGACCCCTTAAAAATGCTTATGTTTGATATATCGCTGTGCTATAATAATGCTCATGGCAGAACATAAAGTTCCGCAGGACGTTGAGGCCGAGGATAAGCTGATCGGTCCATTTAGCTTTCGTCAATTTATGTTTCTATTAGTCGCTCTGGGGGCCGGTTTCGTCGCTTTTTTCTTGGGTAGGATCTCGATTCCGTTAGCTCTGATACCGGCTCCGTTTAGTCTCTTTTTCCTGGTGATCGCTCTTCCCCTGCGTAAAGATCAGCCGACTGAGGTCTATGTGGCGGCATTAGTCCGCTATGCTTTTGCCCCACGGTTAAAGGTCTGGCAGGCAGATGGCGAGAAATCAACTGTCGAGATCAGTGCGCCGATCGTTGATACCAGTCCGAAGACCAAGGATCTGGCCGGTGAAGAAGTATCACAGCGGCTGTCCTTCCTGGCTAAACTATCTGATACGCAGGGTTGGTCAACCAGGGGTATGGGTCTACCGGTTAATAACACCAACCTCAACGACGATATCGCCTCTAGTGTCAGTAATACCCCTGATATACTGGAGGAAGGTAATATGTCGGAGTCACTAGAGCGGAAGCTAGATCAATCAGAGATCGAGGCTCGTAATCGGGCGATCAATCGGATGAAACAAGTGGCGACAAATCAAGTGCTGGCTAAGCAGGCTGCTTCTAAACTACAACAGACTGTTACCATGCCGGTGATGCCGGTTCCCCCCGCTCGACCGACCACTCAGCAGCCAATTCCTCAGTTAATCAATCACCCCATCCGCCAGACTACCCCACCTGCTCAGCCGGTCGCTAATGCTACCTATCAGCTACCTGCTAATCCGGTTACGGCGACACCGATTCCTAATTCCGGTCAAGCTCAGTACCAGATACCACAGCAGCCTACGATGCCGGTTCAGCAGCCGGTGCCAATGGCGCCTCAGCAGCCTCAGCCGGTCTCACCCTCGGTGCAGCCGCAGCCCCCACTGTCTCAGCCGGTTCAGCCACCGGTAGACCCGGTCGCAACCGGTCCGCAGTTCCACCCGATCGTTCCTCGGGTGCGTCAAGTTCAGCCGACCAATCCGGCACCGGAAGCAGCTGCGGCATCTAGCCCAATCCCGGCTAAGCCTGCTATAATGGATCAAAGGATATCACCATCATCTCCATCGCCAGCAGCTAAGCCTAATCCGCCTGCCGAGAAACCGAAGCCGGGGACGATCGATATCAGATTACACTAGAGTGGGAGTATATGCAGCCAAACACGAATCAACCGATACCGAATCAGCCTCAGCCTAGTGCTAGAGGTGGGGTTAGTATGCCTCAGACGGTTAAGCCCAAGCATCCTAATTCCACCCAGAATGCCTTGAGGTTTAGTGAACTGAGGGATGATATGGTGATTATGAGTGACGGGTCCTTCCGAGCGGTGGTAGCGGCTCATTCCATCAACTTTGACCTGGTTAGCGCTAAGGAGCGTGAGAGTATTGAGTATGCTTATCAGGACTTCATTAATGCACTTAACTTCCCAATCCAGATCTATATTCGTTCGGAGCGGGTTGATATCGGTCCGTATCTGAATAAGCTCTCTCAGGTGCGTCAACGCCAAGACAACATGCTCCTCGGCGTTTTAATGGATGATTACATCCGGTTTATTAACGCCATTTCCAAGGAGGCGAATATCATGGATAAGAGTTTCTTTGTGATCATTCCTTATGACACTAGCGAGGGTAAGCAGCGGATCGGTGACTCATCGAGTAACAAGGGGCTCATCGCTAAGATGTTCAGTAGTAATGATACCCATATCTATGTCAAGATTCCGGCTGATCAATATGCCAAGGCGAAGAGCGAGCTTAATAACCGAGTGACGGCAGTGATCGGTGGGTTACGCCAGACCGGTGTTAAGTCGGTCCGACTGAATACTAAGGAACTGGGTGAGCTTTATTATAACGTTTACAACCCCGACACCGCTCTACGTCAGCCGATCGGTGATTTTCGACAGTATCTGGGCGACGTAGTTCAGAAAGGTCAGGGCGAAGCTAAACTTAATCTAGTAGGTACGATGTACGATGAGCAGAGACCGGAATAAGAAGAAAGCCCAGCAGCAACAGGCCAGCCTGTTAGCTCAGCAGCAGGCTCGAGAAGCCTCCGAAGTAGAAAGTGTCCTACAAAAAGGCATCACTACCCTACGTGACTTAGTAGCTCCGGCTAGCCTGGAGTTCAAGTCAAATTATTTCAACCTAGGTACCCGTTTCTGCCGGACTCTCTATGTCTACGGATATCCCCGGTCTATTTATACCGGCTGGCTGTCATCGATCATTAATCTTGACGAAGTCCTGGATATCTCGATGTTTATCTATCCGGTTGACTCCCGGGTAGTCATGGAGAATCTACAGCGTAAGGTGACTCAGCTCGAGGCGTCGATGCAGATCAATGCCGAGAAAGGTATGGTACGTGATCCGGCCATGCAGGCATCGTACCAAGATGCAGAAGAGCTGCGAGATAAGCTTCAGGTAGGGTCAGAGAAGTTCTTTCGCTTCGGCTTGTACTTGACGCTGTCATGTAAGAGTGAAAGTGAGCTTGCCTTCGTCACTCATAAGATCGAGACCTTGCTGGGTCAGCAGATGGTACTGACCAAGGTGGCTAGCGCTCAGCAAGAGCAAGGTCTTAACTCAACCGTGCCGCAGTTTACTGATGATTTACAGATCCGTCACAACATGGATACCGGCGCTCTATCGACTACCTTCCCCTTCACTTCGGCCGATTTGACTCAGGATAATGGTATCTTTTACGGGGTTAATCTTCATAACAACGGTTTGATTATCTTTGATCGGTTCAGCTTAGAGAATTACAATATGGTCGTCTTCGCTAAATCCGGTTCAGGCAAGTCATTTACTGTTAAGCTGGAGGCGCTCCGGTCGATGATGATGGGGGTGGATATTATCATTATCGACCCGGAGAACGAGTATCAGAAGCTCTGCGAGGCGGTTGGCGGCTCGTATATCCGCTTGTCACTCAGCAGTGAGACCAGGGTCAACCCCTTTGACTTGCCTCGAGTGATCGATCAAGATGACGTTAATGCCGGTGACGAAGTCGATGCTCTCAGAGCTAACCTAATTACTCTACATGGCTTGCTGCGTCAGATGCTGGGCTCAAGTCAGGTAGCTTCAGATGGTACGGTAGTTAATATCTTAACTCCTAGGGAGGAGGCTGATCTTGACCAAGCCCTGATCGATACTTATGCTCGAGCCGGTATTACTTCCGACCCGCTAACCCAGAACTCTACCCCGCCTATCATGTCTGACTTGATGGACACTCTGCTCCATATGGGTGGTACTGGTCCGGAGCTGGCTCAACGCCTGCGTCAATATACGACAGGGACATTTGCCGGTATCTTTTCACAGCAGAGTAACGTGGCGATCAATAACCACATGGTAGTCTTTAATATCCGTGACCTTGAGGATGAGCTCAGGCCGGTGGCGATGTATATCGTACTGAACCATATCTGGGGTAAAGTACGTTCAGACCAGCGTAAACGCTTCCTGATCGTTGATGAGGCATGGCAGCTGATGAAATATCCCGACAGTGCTAACTTCATGTTCTCGCTAGCTAAGCGGGCTCGTAAGTATAACCTCGGCTTGACTACAGTGACTCAGGATGTGGGTGACTTCATCACTTCACCGATGGGTCAGGCGATTGTCGCTAACTCGTCGATCCAGATCTTACTGAAGCAATCACCGACAGCCATTGATGTCTTAGGGCGAGTCTTTAAGCTAACGGAAGAGGAGTTAAAGCGGCTATCGAACTTCTCGGTCGGACAGGGTCTCTTCTTTGCCGGGCAGAACCATGTGATGATTCAGATCTTACCTTCAGAGACAGAAACCCGTCTAATCTCGACCACTCCCAATCAATAAGCTATGGATGGTATCAAACGTATCGTCGTCGTCTTTTCTCATCACTCGACTAAGGCGAAACGATATCAGCAGGTACGTGATCGACTGGTCGCTACCGGTCAAGAGCTTGGTTGGGGGTTACGGGAGGTCTGTCTGGACAATATCCCCTACCACCAAGTGATTGAGCGGTTATCTCCGGAGCTACTGGATGGTGACCTGGTTATTGCGGCGGGAGGCGACGGCATCGCTCAGGTGACTTTTCAGGCGGTTTATCAGGCTAACCGAGTAATTATTTACGGTACTATCCCGCTAGGCAACGGTAATGACATCTCTCGATCCTTTAATGGTCATCACCGTTCGGCTCGGGCGATCCTTAATCAGTCGGTAGTTGATTACCATCCGCTGAATATCGTAGTGGACGGAAGGCTTACCTTCTCACTAGCTTCTTATGTCACTTTCGGGGCGACGACCGTCCTGGTCGATTGCCTTAATCAGACCCCGATCAGACGAGCTCGTCGGACACTTCGACGTTTATCACCGGCTGCTTCCCTGCCGCTTAATCAGTTAGGAAAAATATCTCGTCAGATTGATCAGCTGGAGTTCCCTGATTTTTACCGAGACGGACGGCTAATGCGGGACGATTCGATCGGCTTTTTCACCATTTCGGCTGCCCATAATGTTTTACGCCTACCCAAAGATATCAGGCTGGCTCGTTCGGAGTTCTTTTTTCATCACGCTATGACTAAGGGTAAGAACCTAGGCCAAAAGATCTTGATGGCCGGTCTCTGGACAGCTAAGTTGCCGGGTGTCCTAACCGATCTGGAGGAGCTGAAGTTCACCGATGACCAAGCAGACATCACCGCCAATATCTCCGGTGACAATATCAACCTCGGTCCGGTTAAGGAGATGGTGGCGATTCGCTCGTCTCGTCCGGTGCGAGTCTTATTTAACTAGCTCCTGTTTAAACTTCTCTACCAGTGCGACCGGAGTCGGGTCAACACCATTAAGGAAAGCCAGGTAGATACTAGCCATATCACCTAGAATGGCACCATTGATTACCTGCTCGATGTAGCTCTGACCCACTAGGACAAGGTTGTGCGCCTGGGGACGGAAGCCGGATAAGAGGCGGTCAGTTAGGTCAAGCCGCCGATTGATTCTGGGGTTATCGAGATTGCTTCTCAGATTGATCACACAGAAGGGCTTATCGATCGGGTGAGAAGTCCAACCGATGAACTCATTATGATTAAACTCAGGAAACTCATTACACCAGATGATATTCTTAGCGTTTTCGTTAAAGCTGGTCTTCCATTTGTAAGCTAAGGGACTAAAGAGGTGGCTGGTATAGACCAAGGGAGTTTTACCGGCACAATCAAGAGCTAGCTTCTTAGCCTGGTTATGCTCGGTAGCTACCTCGAGGGTTAACGACCGAGCGAACTGTCGGATACCCTCAGCTGAGCTTACTAGTTGAGTGACCGGCTGATGATCTATTACTCGGTAAGCCTCTAAGATGCCGCCGATAGCCAGTAAGTGCATCGGTACGCCATAGCGAGGCTGACTGATCTTGTCCAGCCGGATATATGGTAGATGCTGCGCTATAGCGAGCTCCAGCAACTTACCACCGCTAGTGATAACGGTCGTCATCGCTCCTTTATTCTGGGCGTCGGTCAGTGAACTGATCGTCTCTTCGGTATTACCGCTGACACTGACACAGATAACTAAGGAGTGACTGTCGGTGTAAGCAGGTAGCTGATAGTCTCGACTTACCTCCAGCGGTACACTGAGCTGATAATCATAATCCAGCCAGGTCTGACAGATTAGCCCGGCTAAGCACGAGCCGCCCATGCCGCTGATGATGATATTCCTGACTTCGCCGTGTTCTCCTATCTCGTGGTGTAGCTCGGGCTGAAAACTGAGCTGATCGGCTGAGTTACTGATGACGGTCAGAGCTTGCTCCGGGTCGGCTTGCTTGATCTGATCGATACTATCTAGGTTCATATACCTCTTTTCTTGTTTGTTATGACTCTTATGCTATAATTATACTACTTTTATAACTAAAAACAGGTGGGAGTATGCAGAATCAATCGGGTGTTAATGATGAAGAGCTAAACAAGATGATCGCCAGCTTGCGACAGGAGCAGCAGGCTAGCGTACCGGCCAATCAAGCGGTGAACCAGCCGGCGGCTCAACCGGCTAAGCCAGCTCCGGCCGCTCCGGCTAAACCGACCGGTAAATCCGCTCCGACTCAACCCGCTGACCCTATTTTGACCGATGTCTTAGCTCAGCCCGCTAAGCCGGCTAAGACGAAGTCGGAGCCTACTCCTGCTACCCCACCGAATGTTAATCCGCTGGGTCATAATGTCGATAACGGAGCACTTGGTGATATTCGTCTGCAAGTTATCTCAGAGTTGCGACCACTGGTAAATAGGCTGGATTTCTTGGCGCCGGCTGATAAGTTTGATACTCTCCTACTGCTGATTCGGACGATTGACGATAGTTCGCTTATCCCGATGGCACATCAGACTGCTATGGCGATCCCTGATGAAGTGAAGAGAGCCCAGGCACTCCTGGATATCTTAAAAGAGATCGATTTCTTCACTCAGAAAAGGGGCTAGTTCCACCCCCGAGGCTTAGCTTGACCTAGCTTAATTTAATATAGCCCGAGTGTGACTCGGGCTATATAGCTTAGAGAACGTACTGACTAGTTAATCTAGTAGCCCATTCCCATACCGGGATTACCGGCTGCTTCGGCGGTCGGCTTCTCGGGGATGTCTACTACCAGTGCTCCCATAGTCATGGCGGTACTGGCGATCGAGACGGCGTTCTGGATCGCTTGGTAGGTGACCATCGCCGGGTCAACCACTCCGGCTTTCTTTAGATCGATCAGCTTGCCTTGGTAGTTCGCTACATCTACACCATAGCCGGGCTTAGCCTCTTGCACTTGAGCTAAGAGTGCCTCGGCGTTTAGGCCGGCGTTAGTAGCTAGCTGTTTAAAGGGCATTAGTAGAGCATTACGCATGATCTCCGCCCCGGCACTATCACCGGTAATCTTACTAGCTAAGTTGATCGGGGTTACTCCACCGCCCGGCACTATTCCCTCCAGCAGGGCCGCCTTGACGGCTGCTACGGCGTCATCTACCCGATATTTCTTCTCGTCGATTTCGGTCTCGGTCGCCCCACCGACCTTAATCACGGCGACTTTACCGCTGAGGGCAGCGGCTCGCTTATCCAGCTGCTCTCGATCGTAATCTGAGGTGGCGATATTGGCTTGAGACTTGATCTGGTCGATGCGTTGGCTAATGGTAGTCTTATCACCGGCTCCCTCGATGATCGTAGTGTTATCCTTAGCGACGATCACCTTGCGGGCTGAGCCGACTACTTCCAGTCCGACATTATCAAAGGTCATGCCTTGATCAGAAGTGATGACGCTAGCTCCGGTTAATGTGGCGATATCTTGCAAGACTTCCTTGCGCCGATCGCCAAAGGACGGTGCCTTGACGGCGACGGTATTGAGAGCTCCCTTGAGCCGGTTAAGGATAAGGATGCCCAGTGCTTCACCCTCGACATCTTCGGCGATCAGCACGATATCTTTCTTACCAGAGGCAACCAGTTTTTCCATCAGAGGAAGCATTTCCTGAGCCGAACTAATCTTCTTGTCAGTGATAATAATGGCCGGCTTGTCATAGACGGCTTCCATCCTATTGGTATCAGTCGCCATATAGGCAGAAACATAGCCTCGATCAAAGGTGAAACCTTCGGTGATTTCTGACTCCATAGCTAGACCTTGACCGGCCTCGACACTGACCACCCCATCTTTACCGATACGAGAGATAACACTGGCGATCAGCTTGCCGATCTCAGTGTCACCGGCGCTAATACTAGCCACCTCGGTGATGAGGTCGTTCTTGCCATTGACCGGCTCGGCGATCTTATTAAGCTCACTTAGTACCTGAGCACCGGCCTTTTCGACACCATTGCGCAGCTCCATCGGATTATGTCCGGCAGCGATCAGCCGATTAGCTTCTTTTAAGATCTCATAGGTCAGGACAGTCACGGTGGTGGTGCCATCACCAGCCGCCTTGTTCATCTTCTTGGCTGCTTGTTTGATCAGCTCGGCACCAACCTTCTCGCCCAGATTATCCTCGTTTTCCGGCAGGTCGATTGCCTCGGCGACGGTGACACCATCATGGGTGACATTCGGTCCACCGTAGGACTTACTGATGACTACATTACGCCCTTTCGGCCCCATTGTAGTCTTGACTGCATCGGCTAAGGTCTTAGCACCGGCGAGAACCTTCTCTCTCGCTTCATCACCATAGAATACTTGCTTTGCCATTTATTTCTCCTTTACTATTGCCAGGACATCTTCCTCTTTGACGATCAGGTACTCGACTCCATCCACCTTGATATCACTAGTCGAGTATTCTCGTACTACGATTCGCTCTCCTGTCTTAATCTCCTTAACGCCCTGACCGACTGCTACTACCTTAGCGATCTGCGATTTTTCTTTAGTATCAGCTGGTAGGTATAGTCCGGTAGCTGTCTTAGTGGCGGCTTCTTCCCGCATAGCGACTAAGCGATCAGCTAATGGACGAAGTGGAACATTACTCATTTACTCCTCCTTATCATATTGACCGATACAGCTAATATAGCACAGATAGTTAGCACTTGCAAGCCTAGAGTGCCAGAAAGAGTTTATGATTATCCGGTAGCTAGCTAGTAGCCTCGTCGCTCGCTCTTGATCCTGTCGTTGCAGTTAAAGTCACCATAGATTAGCTGTGACTTATCGAGACAGAGGATCAGCGTGGTGTAGTCATATAGTCCTGAAGTCTCGGCGGGCAGGGGTGAGTAGCTGTCTTTTACCTGGTAAGACTGCTTGACCTTAGGTAAGTCGATGATGAAGTCCGTCTGGTAGATCAGCTTATCGGCGTCAGTCATAGTCTGACGATAGCTATTCTTGCGGATGATGATATCGCCATGATCGCCTGATACCTTATTAAGCCTGAGAGTGTAGCCGATCTGGCGCTGGATGTTTAGTATCTCTTCTCTAGGTAGATTCTGGGCGACTTGGTCAAGCTTCTTAACCGGGTAGTCCTCAGGGGCGATCTCATTGCTATTACTGCTACGGCTGCCCGAAGTACTAGACGAGCTGGAGCCGGAACGGGAACCGGAGCGAGACGAGCTAGAGGAGTTGCCACTAGTACCACCACTAGTACCGGTAGTGCTAGTGCCACGGATAGTGTTAGTGCTACCACCTCTGATATTCGCTTGGTCTCGTTTATTACCACCCAGCACCGTCGCTATGATGATGATAACCATGATCACCACCATCGCCGCTGCGGCTATCAGGTATAGCTTACGCTTGCCAGGCATTTAGCGCCTCTTGTCCCAAGTAGCTATCACAACGGGTGCTGTAGGAGCTCCGCCAGTGCCGGTGGGAGCGCTAGCACTGGCAATAGTTCTGAGTCGGCTCTGATCTATCGCATCCAGCTTACCGAAGTCAGTATGCTTCATCGTCGTCCTTGCGTTTATTATGGATGAAACAGTTTTAGCGCCGCCAGCATTATAGTCATTATACAATTCTGCCAACTTAAGGTTACCGGCGAGTTTCTCTCCAGCTGTACTGCGCAGTAAAGTATTATCTCGCAGTTCAGAGGCAGTTTGGGCATTCATCTTACTAGTGAGACTTGGGTCGCTTAGAGCGATATTGGATTGCCTCGCCATACTACGCATACCGGCGTCAGCAGCTGCCTCACTACCACCACTATCGGCGGAGTATTGTAGAGTCTGACGCATCTGAGCTAGGTTGGCAGCGTCCGTACCGGCGATATCTTGAGCTGTCATTTCATTAGTAGCATAATCAGCTACAGCATCGGCGTATTTTGCTTCAAACTGACCCATACTCCAACCACCGCTGTTAGCAAAGTCGTTAAGTGATTTACTGCTCATCTGAGAGTTCTTATTAGCTGAAGCGGCAGTAGCAAACGTTCGGAGTAGCTTATCTGCATCGGCATTTTGTCCATTCTTCTTTAGTCTCTGAGCTTCGTTATTTACTGCGTGCATTGATTGCTTAACATCCGCCGAGCTGGCGTTAGGCAACTCCTTCTCGATGACTGCTCGCATTTCGTAGGGCTTAAGAGTCTGTCCATTTATTTGGCCGGTGGTAAAGGCATCATGTCGATCGCTAGCACTGTATTTATCTACTTTATTCCTAGCAGAGTTCATTGCCTGATCGTCAAGCTGGTTGGCGATATTACCGGTGCTAGCTCCTACTCCTCTCATATTTTGAACAGCACCGGCTGCTCTACCGGCGGCTGCACCGGCTGCTCCAGCTACTGCACCGCCTATAGCTTTACCAACTTTATCTCTTGCACCTGTTGCTTTCGACCCCGCCCATCCGGCGAACTTGTTAGCTGCTCCATTAGTTGCCGCCATGAGAGTAGCTTTACCCATAATGTCGCCGGAAGCCTTGAAGAGAGGCATAATAGATAGAGCCGGAGTGATCAGGCAGATTGTCTCGACTAACAGAACAAATAATGCATTTATTCCATCTTGATCCCCCTGGTTGACTAACCCGGATACTACTCTGGTACCGCCCCAAACCAGCATAAAGAGTGGATAGACCAGTAGTAACTTAATGTAATTATCTCGCCACATAGTGAAGCCTTTACTGAGCCCCTGATTGTTGAATAGATACAGAGCGATAGCGACCGGCGAGATGATCACCAGGATCATCAGGGCGATACCACGGACAACCAGGGCGAAGACGATGGCTAGTAGTGCCAGAATAATTGGCGCTCCGACGAGGATGACTAGTACAGCTGCGATAGCCACCAGAGCTACTCCTACTACAAAAGAATTAATTTCACCGGCAGTCTTTTGTGCGCTATGGATCAGCTGAGGGGGGGCGCCGGTACTACCACCCATTAGTAACCCGAATATACCCTTACCTACTATAGTAGACAGGTCTACTAATGCCATACAGATGTAGAATGACAGGTTAATTGCTATAGCGAAGATAATAATCCTAGGTAGTAGCTTCTTAACATCATAGTTTGATAGCCCCCCCGTGGAGGTAGCGGTTGAATAGATCACCACCAAGAAGGCGATGATCAATATGATATTGGCAACGTTGAGGAAATTCCCCCAGTGTTTGCGAACCGTGTCAGATTTAGTTAGCTCCGTCTGATCGACCAGCATCTTGGCTATCGTACCGTACAAGATGTTAGTGATGGTTTCGAATAAGTTTTGCCCCGAGCAGATTATTGATCCAAAGCCGTTTAACTCAGAAGCACATTCGTCTTTATTCTCTTCTGGCGCAGTTGCGTCGGTGTTGTTCTTGTCGGGATTATTCTGTGCTTCTTTATTGAGTGCTTCAGCATAAGCGTCGGCTAATTCACTATATTTTTGAACAGCCTCTGTGCAAGTTATATCTGGATTTCCAGCAATACCGTCGGAAACATGCCAAGCACCCGCCCAAGTGGAGACACCTTGTTTCGCCATATAACCAAGGTCAAAATCACCACGTTTTACCACATATTTACCGTCATCACCTTTAGTCACATAGCGATATTGACCACCACTGCTCTCAACAAAGCCTCCACCTTTTGAACAATATTTATCTACAACATCTTTATATAATTGCGCTTTAGCTGCATCACTTAACTTTGGTACTGGATAGGCATCAATCGCTTGTAAGATGATACTTCTATGTGCTATTAACTTTCGAATATCGTTTGCGTTTAAGCGTTCTTTTACTTTATCGGCTGTACTATCTATATTGGTGGACATTAAGACAACTTGGTTACTACTTGATAAGTCCTTTCCATCATTAAGTTTAGCGTTGTCCAGAAAGTACTTAGCAAAAAAGTCACTGTGTCCATTTTGCTCGGCTAGCCAGATAATATCGCACTGAATACGTCCTCTTGAGTCGTTTGGGTCACGTATTCCTTCGTCGTATGGTACATCTATGGCTACATGCCCCCCCCACGCTGATGTTGGACCACCAGGTTTCAATAATGGATTACCCATACTATTAAGGCTACCATTATCTAAATATATACTATCGGAGTTATGCTTCGTAACCGTATGTTTACAAGCTTTTATTTTCATAGCGCCCTTAAAGGCATTAACTTCATTTTTTAAGTTATCTGCTACGTCAGCATTAGCAATACCACCGGTAATAAGAGAATAAATAGTAATTATAGCGAATAGGCTTAATACGACAGTTATACGATTAATCGGTCTATGCGAGTGCACACGACAACTAACTGAGCTATGTTTATCTTCTTTGATATTCGCACTCTTTTTATTCCGCCACCGCATTATCTTCATGCTAATAATCTATATAAAAGTACAAGCAAAGTCAAATGTAGGGCGACAGTAACGAATCAAATGAAGATTCCGGAGTAGGCTAGACTAGGGCTTTCTTCTATCATTCATAACCCCCTCTAGAGCACCACGATTATTGGGGTGATTATCAACCTTAAATATTGAGTCGTAGTTATCTTTGATGATCTGTATTAATTCCTTCTCTGTCGGCATTTGATCGCATACTATCCTGCCACTGTTGAAATTATGAGCAATGAGACCGCCATTACGAGGTCTTTTGTGGTCGGGGCTAACATAGAGATTGGTGATATCGATTGTGAATTTTCCGCCATAACCATACTGGTTATATGGATTTTTACTTCCATCTGCATTGGAATTAGCAACGTATATTCTTAATACACCGTCGGTTATAGCAGGATTAACGGAGGCTAGTTCTTCGAAATGGTAATCGCAGATATTGCGCATATAAACACCTTTTTGGTCAATAATATAATCGTGTTTTTCTAATTTAGTTATATCACCGTTATTGTAGCCACCATATTTTTTGAGTAAGTCAACGAAGGCGTTTGCTCCATGATAGTCTTCTTCTCTTGCGAATACCTCATTGATAGAATTACATCTCGTAGTACTGTCGCCCTGCTTTGAGATACATTCGATGAAATCATCCATAGATGCTTCTTTGCGGTCGTTGACGGTATCGCTGTCGGAATATTCGACTTGTGATGTTCGATCGCCTACAAAGGTGTAATTATCATATCCTCTAGTAAAATCATACTCGTATACTTTGTAGCTGATCTTACCGTCATGCTCACTATCGGCGGTCTCGACGTTCATATTTGGGTCAGTATCTTTTACTTCTTCCGTTTGATTTGACTCGGCTGAAGAATTATTAGACGTAGCAGGGGGTGGTGTCTGATTGTAGCTACTGTTATTGGTCTTATTTAGCACTGCGTTACCTAGACTCATAGCCAGGGCTAGTGAGGCGACTGCCCCGCCCATGATAGCTAGTGCTTTACGTCGATTCGGGTTAGCTAGCTTATCTTTCGCCGCAGTAGTGAACTTACCTGCTTTATCGGTGACATAGCCTATGCCGGACTCGATATTACCGGCTATCTGATCAGTATTGATGTTCCTGACTACATTAGCTACTCGAGAGCCCATATTAGTGTCACTACCGCTATAACTAGCATTTGATGTAGCATAGGAGAGTTGAGGACCGATCGGAGCCGGGCTAAAAGAAGCAGGAGAATAGCTAGAGTTGTAAGCGAAGTTACCGACCTGGCTGTAGCTCTGCTGAGGTGCCTGAGGGCTATTTACGCCAGTCTGGTCATACGAGACCGTGAAAGGCGTAGTATTAGCGCCATCCATATCAGCCGGAGCTGAGCTATAGTTAGTACTGTTAGCGCTGTGGGTAGGCCTGTAATTACCTTCCATTACTTAGAGTGTCCTCTCTTTTTACTCTCTACTAGAGTAAAAAACAACTAGCAGGTTACCCTACTAGTCGTGATAATACTGATCTTCTTCGGAAACTATCTCAGAATAAGCTAGCCTCCTAACCACCTCTTATTATAATAATGGCTAAGCTTACTATACAGCGTATCCAGCTAGTTAGCAAGCTTGAGCGAGATGATATGTTTAGAGATACCCCCTCCTACATTTGACTTTATTGATGCTTATTATATGATAATTACCAGTATGATAGGTAAAAGAGAAAAAAATAGTCATAGAGCAAAAAGGATATCGGTCGGATTGCATCGACTAGTACCTTGTTATTTAGTCCTCCATACAATGTTTCTGGTTGTATTAGCTGTAGCTATTGTAGTTACAGTAGTTGGTAATATTAGTTATGCAAAAACGGATTCAGGTGGTGGGGCTGGTAAAAAGGATGAGTTTCCAATAGGGCAATATTGCAAGGAGCAAGAGGCGCTTGGTAAGAATCCAATTATATGTAAAAGTCCAGAAGAACAAGGGAAGGCTAAGATAAATGATCCTACAGGCTATCAAAAGGCCATGGAAGAATACGAAAAGGTTAAAGCAGCACATATTAAGGGAAAAAATCAAGGCAATAATCAGAATAATAACAATCAGAATCAGGGTAGTAACAATAATCAGAACCAAAATCAGAACCAGAGTCAAGGTGGTAATAACCAGAACCAGAATCAGAATGGCGGCAACGGCAATAGCAACGGTGGTGGTAATGGTGGAGGCGGTGGCTCCGGCGGGGGTAGCACTTGTGGCTCGGCTCACACCTTCTTCGACTGGGGCTGTAACGGCGCTAGTGACAAAGATTCCATTCTGACGGTGCTGGTCACTATCTCTAACTGGCTGGCGGCCGGCGTGGTGATAGCGGTGATCGGGGGCATCATCTATGGGGCGATCATGTATGCCACCTCAGCCGGCGATGCGTCGAAGGCAAAGAGTGCCACGGAGATCATCAGGAACGCTTTCATCGCTCTGATCCTATACTTCCTGATGTGGGCATTCTTACAGTACATCGTGCCGGGAGGGTTATTCGGCTAATGCTCAGGAGATTATGTAAGAGTATTATCGTCTTAGCACTGGTGGTCACTAGTGTAAGTGTAGCTATGCCTGCCCGTGAGGCTCATGCCAGTTGCGCTGATACGGTGATGGGCTTCCCTACCTGGTACCGGGGGCTGGACTGCAACGACGGTCATGTCAATCTGGACGACAAGAAGCTAGGCGAGGTAGCGATGATCATCGGGCTGAATGTGATAGATGTGGGGCTGAGGATCGTCGGTATAATAGCCACGGTGATGATCGTCTATAGTGGCTATCTCTTCATGTTATCGACCGGTGAGGGTGTGGCTGAGAAGACGAAGAAGGCTCGTACTGCCCTGACCTCGGCGATTATCGGGCTAGTTTTAGCAGTATCAGCTGCCTTTGTGATATCTTTTATAGTAAGCAGGATGAAGTAAATGGCAAAGGATATACTGATAGCAGCCGCAGTCAAGAATGTACCTAATGGTCAGATAGACCTACCGCAGCTCGAGCCGGACAAGGTTGTCTCGGGTGGCTTTAATGTCGCTTTCTTTGTGGCGGGGGCTCTGGCGGTGATCATGATCATAGTCTCAGGCATCATGTACATGACGGCCGGCGGTGACACTAAGAAGGCTACCCTAGCCACGAAGGCTCTCACGGTTACCGTCATCGGGCTCATCATCATCGTGCTGGCTGCTGCTCTGGTTAATTTCATACTGGGGAATATTGGCTAATGAGTCGGGGTTTTGCCATGAGACTCAAGTCTTTCTTCGTCGCCGGGGTGTTACTCTTGGCGGTGCTACCACTGGTCACCAGTCAGCCGGTTTTCGCTGACTGCATCTCAGATCCGACCAGTGCCGGCTGCCCCTGTGCTCTTAATAGCTCCAGTGCCGCTTGCCAAGACCTGAGCAAGCCGGATGGTCTATCTAATACACTGAAGAATGCTACTAATACCGTACTCTTCATCGCCGGGGCTTTAGCGGTGATCATGATTATCTATGGCGCAATCCGTTTTATGACGGCACATGGTAATGAAAAACAGGTTGAGAGTGCCCGCTTGATCGTCACTTATTCGGTCATCGGACTGATCATCGCTATCCTCGCCTATGCTCTGGTTAATTTCGTGCTGAGTAATCTGTAAAAGATAAGGAGGAAGATGAAGCAGATAAGTAAAGCTAAAGTACTGGCAGCGGTGATGTGCCTGGCTATGGTCTTTACCGCAGTATCACCGGTCAGCCTGCCGGTGTATGCTGGCTCTAGAGATGAGGCGCAGAATGGTGCCAAGCTGGTTGACGGTGGCGGCTCCGCTAAGCAAGATTTACCGGATATCATCACCACCATCATCAATGTGATGCTCTTCATCGCTGCAGCTCTAGCGGTGATCATGATCATCTATGGCGGTATCCGCTATATTACTGCCCATGGTGACGAGAAACAGGTCAAAGTTGCCAAAGATACCATCGTCTACTCGGTAGCGGGCTTGATCATCGCTATCCTCGCCTATGCTCTGGTCACCTTCATCTTCAACACGTTTAAGTAGTGGCGGTGATTGTAATTACAGACTGACTGTTCTATAATGATGGAAATAAAATGAAAAAATAGGAGGAAGGAAGATAATGAAGAATATGTTTAAGAAGGTTATGGCGGGCTTCGTCGTAGTGGCAAGTATGGCACTAGTGATGACCGGGTTAGGCGCTTTATCTAGCTTGCCTGCTCAGGCAGCCTGTGACCCTAAGAAAGGCATGGAGGGTGCTTTACAGGATGACTGTAGTCGAGGTCCGGGTCAAGCCAAGGAATTAGATGGCAATCAGGGTGTTATCACTACTATCATTAATACCATGCTATTCATCGTCGGTTTACTGGCGGTGATCATGATCATCTATGCCGGTATCAGGTTTGTGACCGCTCATGGCGACGAGAAGCAGGTTGAGAGTGCTCGCCAGACTATTATTTACTCAGTCGTAGGTTTGATCGTTGCCATCCTAGCTTACGCTCTGGTCAACTGGGTCTTCAGTCAGTTTAAGACGAATTAAGTTTAAGAGAGTGAGGAATTAAACTATGTCGAGAAGCCTACCATCTAAATCTACCGCAGGGTTAGCTTTGGCTGGCGTACTGTCGATGGTGGGCCCTCTGACGGCGTCGGCACTTTCTCTGACTGATGTCTTCTCCGGACCGTACCGGGGTGAGGGTCAGCCATCGAACCTATTTAACGGTCAGTCAGCCATCATACCGAGGATCATTAATCTGATGCTCTTTATCGTCGGTATCTTGTCTATCTTTATGATCATCTACGGCGGCATCCGCTATGTCTTGTCGGGTGGCGATAATGCTAAGGTGAAAGATGCCATGCATACTATCATGTACTCGATCGTCGGCCTGGTAGTAGCTATACTCGGTTATGCGGTAGTCGGTTGGGTGGTCTCGGTAGTTGGAGCTGGTGGGGCTGCTAATGGCTCCTCAGCTACAGTGACGGTGCTGATCACTTCTCTACTGGCTTAGGGGCCGCGTCGGAGGATTGTGCCACTTTTACTAGAACAAAAGAGCGGTACAGATATTAAAAAGCGGTGATTATCTCACCGCTTTATCTCGTGTAGCTATGCTTAAAAGCTACTGGATCTGGATCTTACGAGCCTGCTCTTGCTTGACCTTATTAAAGGCGATGGTTAGCACGCCATCCTTCAGCACAGCCTTGACCTCGTCCTCTTTGACTGCTACAGGCAGGACCAGTGTTCGGCTGAACTCTCCCCAGTAGCACTCTTGGACATGCCAGTGAGTAGCATCGCTATCATCACCGCTGCTCAGTGTGCCGCTAATGGTCAGCACACCGTCAGCGATACTAACGTCCAGGTCGTTCTTGTTGACGCCGGCCGTCCGAGCCTTAACTATCAGCTGCTCCGGTGTCTCATACACATCAACTGCTAGCTGCCCTGGCACTGAGTCATACTCACCGTCTCGGCTATTACTCGCCACAGTCTGATTACCGTTGCTAGAATTATCGGCGGGATCATCAGTGCTGAATAGTGCCTTAGCTAAATCGCCATCCAAGCCATCAATCAGCAGATCATCGCCTTGTTGTCCTCTCGCCATTCTCCTCCTTACATTCGCTTACATAATGTCAGCGTTTATGGCATAATTATAACTAAGTTACCACTGATTGACAACTACCGGAGTGCTGTTAGAAGTGTAAAAAAGACAATGCTACTACTGTTAGACGATTTGCTTGGGCTACTTTCACCCCATATTTGTAAGCGTTGTGGTGTTGTAGGTAGTACTTATTGCAAGCGTTGTATTTATGACGTAGCTGAGCAGCCGTACTCCGTTTGTCTGAACTGCCGTGGTAGATGCTCACCAGATAATCTCTGCCCTAATTGTCACAAGGCACTATCTTGTTTCACCAGGTTGATCTCTATCGCTCCTAGGCAGGGCTCGCTGAAACACCTGGTTGACGGCTATAAGTTTCATAGCGAAGTGGCCTCGGCGCAGGTCATGGCTGAGCTGATCGATCTGCGGCTGGGCGACCTGCCGGCAGAGACGGTAATCGTCCCTATTCCTACGGTAGCTAGCCATATTAGAGAGCGAGGCTTTGATCATATGCTCCTAGTGGCGAAACAATTAGCCGGGAGGCGTCAGCTGGCGGTAGCTGACCGTATTCTCATGAGAACGGACAACTTATCTCAGCACCGGCTGAGTGCTCCGGATCGGCGTCGTCTGATCAGCAAGTCGCTAGTTCTCTTCCCCGCCTATGATCAGCCGGTTAATGATGATATCCCGAGGAGCGTTCTACTACTTGATGATATCTGGACAACCGGCTCGACCATGATCAGAGCCGCCGGACTTCTTAAAAAAGCCGGTGTTAGACATATTACTGCTGTGGCTATCTTAACTCAGCCTAAGTAGCCGCTAGAACCATTTGAGGGCATAACGAATAATGTCTATAGCTTGGCGGAAGAGGAGGGATTCGAACCCTCGAAGACCTTGCGGTCTTATCGCTTTTCGAGAGCGACCAGATCAACCACTCCTGCACCCTTCCCCGACTGTTAGTATAGCACGCTTACAGCTTGAGGTAGCGGATGAGCTTATCGATACCTCGCTCAGGCACCTCCTCCATCGGTAAGAAGTTGGCTAGCATATCGACGATTCTTTCGCCGTCAGTCTCGCTAATATATGGCGTGACTTCCATACCGAACTGGCGGTTGGGTATCAAGACCAGTTGCCACAGCTTGTCACTCCGGCGGACGCCGAAAGAGTGAAACTCGCTATATGGGTGTAGCTTGTCGTTGATGTCTATCCCTTTACCGGAGACAGTATACTTGACTACCTTACTTGGTAGCTTAGCCGAGCTGACCAGGGCGATGTACATCACTATTAGTAGGACAGCGATGGTAATCGCAGAGACCAGCTCCATCCTCTTGATGGCGACCATGACTATGACAAAGATTAGCGCCAGGCTGAATATCGCAGCGGCGATCTGATACCATTTCTTACTTCGCTGAGGTGATATCGAGCTACTGGCTGTCCAGGTGATCGGTGGTAAGTCTGGTACCTGGTCAGCAACTGATGGTGCCTGGCCACTAGTTGGAGTGTTATTTACCGGCTGAGCTGTACTGCCCTGCCCCACCGGTGTTAGGGGTGCTTGTTTGTCTTTGCCTTCTATAGGCGAAAGAGGCATATTGCCTGATCCACTATCTTGCATGGACTTATTATAGCATAAGCTAGTTAAATAATTGCTTGGCGGAGGAGGGGAGATTCGAACTCCCGCGCCAGATTTCTCCAACCTAACGGTTTAGCGAACCGTCCCCTTCAGCCACTTGGGTACTCCTCCAGCTAGCAGCTATTCTAGCAGAGATCAGCTTAAATTGACAGCGCTCGGATGAAGGCGGTGAATAGCGGATGCGGTCGCATAGGACGGGAGCGAAACTCGGGGTGAGCCTGGGTGGCGACGAAGAAGCGATGCCGAGGTGCTTCGACGAACTCAACCAGACGACCATCCGGCGATGTACCGGAGACGATCAGTCCGCCGTCATTAATATAGCCGAGGAAAGCTTGATTGACTTCATAGCGATGACGATGACGCTCGGTCACTGCGGTTGTACCGTAGATCTGAGCTACTTGGCTACCGGCAATCAGTTTAGCCGGGTAATTACCCAGGCGCATCGTGCCGCCGGTTGATTCCTTACCCTTCTGGTCATTCATGATGTAGATGACATCATCTTTTGACTCGGGGTCAATCTCAGCGCTGGTTGCTTTTTCCAGTCCACCTCGCCTAGCAGCGGCAATGGCTGCCATCTGGAGACCTAGGCATAGTCCAAGGTAGGGTTTGTTGTGAGCCAGGGCGTAACTAGCTGCTTTAATCTTACCTTCCAGCCCTCGTGTGCCGAAGCCGCCCGGTACCAAGATGCCATCAACTGAGGCTAACTCTTCGTCAGTCACCGTCTCAGCATTGAGCCACTTGAGCTCTAAGTTGACTTGGTTAGCATACGAAGCGGCTTTAAGTGCCTCGGTCACCGAGATATAGGTATCGGTATTGTCGGTATACTTAGCTACCAGCCCGACGGTTACCGTCCGGTCATAGCGTTGACTGCTAATCTGGCGGAGCTTCTCCCAAGCCGACATATCGGGCTGGTTGTCTATATTGACAAACTGGTTTAATACTTCTGCAATATCACTCTTAAGTAGATTAAAGGGTACATCGTAGACTGACTTGATGTCGGGCAAGATTACCACTGCCTGCTTAGGAATGTTAGCGAAGCGGGCGATCTTATCGGCGATGGCTCGGGGCGCCATCTTCTCGGTGCGGGCTAAGACGATATCAGGGATGATACCAAAGCCTCTGAGGTCTTGCAGGGCATTCTGAGCCGGTTTAGTCTTAAACTCCTGGCTGATTTTAAGCCACGGTACGTAGACGACTGAGACATAGAGACAATTCTGCTGCCCGACGAGGCTGGAGAAAGTACGGATGGCCTCGACGAAAGCTAGTCCCTCGTAATCGCCGATCGTGCCACCGATCTCGACCAGATGAACATCGCTTCCTTGGCTAGCTCTGAGAATTGACTGGTGAATAGCATCTGTCAGATGAGGAATCAGCTGGACGGTCTTACCGTGAAAGCCGCCCGAGCGCTCCTTTCTGATCAGCTCCTGATAGAGCTTACCGGATAGAGTAATGGAATCCTTAGTTGTTTCTTCGTCGAGAAACCGCTCGTAATGACCTAGGTCAAGGTCAGTCTCTGCACCATCTTTTGTTACGAAGCACTCGCCGTGCTCGGCCGGGTTAAGTAGCCCGGCATCAACGTTGAGATAGGGGTCGCACTTCTGGATGCTGACCTTGAGCCCTTTACCTTTAAGGATCGCCCCCATGCTGGCGGCAGCTATCCCCTTACCTACTCCGGAGATCACTCCTCCCGTGACAAAGATATATTTGGTATTTGTTTTTTTCATAAGTCCCTCACTTAGCTTACAGGGATATGATAACACAAAAATATCCCGCTCGGGGATATTTTCGCTAGCTGTCGGATAAAGAGCCGGTTAATTGCTCTGATTGATCAACTTTCTGTAGACGAGATTCGACGGGCTTCTGCTCTCGGACTGCCGTGGTAGTTGGCTTAGCTGAGACGGCGAAATTAGCCGGGATACCCCGACCGTCACGGTCGTCGTTGTCTTGATCGACCTGGTCATGATCTTCCAGGTATGGATCAGGCAAGCCCGCTTGGTCAAACTTCTCGCCTACATAGTACTTGATATCTTCCGGCTTGGTGTTGCTATCAAAGTCAGCATCCCGGAAAGCTTTACGTTTTTTATCTATCATTTTGGTTTTGTTTCCTTTCTTTAGACTATTCATACCATATCATAAGCACGTTGATTTGTCAAATGCCTCCCCACATTCCAATTCTCCGGTCTGTCTACTTGGGTAATACTGTCAGTGTGGCTCGCATAGTGATGCTTTTCAGAGCATCGCTACCATTATTTGTCTCTGAGGCAAAGATGCTTGCCCTGGTACCGAAGCGAGCGCTACCACCATAGACTGTCCATGGAGAGCCGGCAAAGGCAAAGTTAGAGACTGCTCCACCCCAAGACTGGGAGTCGCCTGTTACCGACATTACACTTTGTACTTCGTGCAACGCTTGCCCACCACAGGTCTCCCAGGTACAGACGTCGTAGTTGTACCAGGCCGCATTATTTGATGCTGACCAGGCCGGCTTAGTACCAAATCCTTGGCTAGTACGATATAGGTTGATGTATGGTTCATTACTGCTATCACTGCCGGTTGATATTTTACCGGCTACTATCTCATGTGCTCCACCGGCCAAGTCAAAGACACCTGAGGGTGAGCTATCAGTCGAGGCTTTACTGCCGACTGTACCGCTATACAAGTTAAC